>Ga0187874_10000522_pt1 | contig 46566 bp, 67 predicted proteins | sample June2016WEW_16_1_3_FD_132993 | JGI IMG/M metagenome (GOLD analysis project Ga0187874, IMG submission 132993) | Peatland microbial communities from SPRUCE experiment site at the Marcell Experimental Forest, Minnesota, USA - June2016WEW_16_150 | ecosystem: Environmental > Terrestrial > Soil >... | reverse complement strand
TTCACATTTAAGGGCGTGGTTCGAAGCGGCTGGATCGAGAACCATTGCAAGGCAACAAACGAAAAATATATAACTGCCGTGCAGGCCCCTAGACCACCCGCATATAGTAAGTAAGGTGCAACATCGGGGAATTTCTTTCTTAGGCCAATTCCGATGAACATAACCAATGTCTCCAAAATCACAAAGACAAAATTTGACAGAACGTTGTGTACCATCCATTCGGGTGGATTCATGGGAGCCTCCTCACAATATGTAGCACCTTCTGTGTTGCGGAAGGCTACCACGGTCCCTTTGGTCAGTCAACTATCGCGTTTTCCATCGAAGCATAGCCTCCAAAAGTGATCACGTTCAAGAATAACCTCTAACGATAGTGGAAGAACGGAAACTTGCTAATGTCAACTCCAGTCTGAATGTAACGAACATGAATCCACGGGTTTACCCAATCTATCGGTGGATGCGCATTGTCACGCGGCAACTCCATCACGCTATCGCTTCCCAAAGAGTCATGGAGGTCAAGTCGGAAAAGAGGATCACTAGAGCAGGAAATATCAAGAGGATATTGTATAAACAACATTCCGCCGCGTGGCACACCAGGAGAGAATACTTCGCTTGCCATAATGAATGATAGATCATCGTAGTCAATTCGCTTAGCATTTTTCAGGTTCATCTTAGTTGAATTCGGGTACATGCTCACCATGAACACCTGATAGGATAACTTGTCAGTGGTGTCGATTCTGTACACATGAATCCAGCGACGATATGGCGAACAGTTCATCTTAATAGATATGCCATCAATCTTCGCTGGCACAGATTGACGATTCGTTAGCGTGACGTATAACGTGGCGTTGATCGGAAGAAGATTAGACTGCTTATCTAGAACGAAGAACGACGTGAAGAGGCTACTATTCCTCGAAACGATGGTAAGATCGAGGGTGGCCACAAAGTGCTGAGTTGATTTCCAGCGGCGTTGAACTGGGGCCAAAGAGATCCAAAGAATCACCGAACTTATGAGCAGAACGAAAATACTTATGAACCCCCTTGACTTGTGCTGAGAGATAGTTTCCCAGGTCAAAACCTTTGCCGTTAGCCATGCAACCGCAAGCGTATAGCAAATGATCGCAACTCGGAAGTCGTTTCCGTACATAGCATTTACGCCGTATCCGTAGATGGTGACTGCAACAATAGTGACAACTGGCCAGCGCCACAATTGTTCCAAGATAAATTTGATCGGGGGGAGTCCCTCCCCGATAAACTTATGGGTAAATTGGCAGAACCTTGAAGCTCGCAGTCGATGCCATTTACTTTTGAGTCGTTCAAATAAACCGTGACGAGAAGGTTCTGGCTGGATGTTTTCGCTTTGATTGCCTTCCTGTTGCCCACACATGCAATGTCTCCTTGCACTGTGGACACCACTGTGCTACCGTAGGGGCGTTGGGTGCCCACAGTTCTCAGAGGCCCGGCTGCGAACCGGGCCTTTCGCTTTTCTGAGCCTACGGTATCATAAAACATGCGTCTTGTCCTTTGCTTGGTTAGTCAACTATGTTATCGCCAACTCAAATGGTCAGCGGGTCAGTTTTGGAAAGGGATTAATGACCTTTCCACAGCGGGAATAAAGGGGCTGGGCTGTGGACCAGCCCCACGAACTCCCAAAGGCCCGAGGGCCACGCGCCCGGCCAGGCGCGATGATTCAGCGTAGCGCCGTCATGGGGACTTGTCAAGGGCTTTGTGCTCAGGGACGGCATCGAGCTCCTTACCGAGTTCTCGCCAGTTCTCAACCATTTTTGCTATCCCCAACAAGTATGCAGTTCCTTGCCAAGTCATGCTCATAAACTGTACCGCGGGATTTCTCATATCGCCTTCGGGACAGCACTTCTCCGCCGCCTCCCTCACCCTCTCCAGCGCGGATAGGCGGTCCATGAGAGGCTGGCCGGGGTTTCCCTTAATGGCCCGACGTAATTTACCAGGGGTATAATTCAACTCTTGAATATTCTCAGCCGTTAAGAATGACTTTCCCCAATCAAAGTTGTCGAGGCAATGCCCCTCTTCCCACAGGTCGAGGGCTAACTGTATGGCATTTCCCATCTCCGCGCACTTCGCCCGCGCCTCGTCACGGGCCCCCTCGGCCTTGCTCAGCTTCTCGTGGAGGGAGCGGATTTCTTGGGCCGCTATCTTTCGACTTGACGGACTCCAAAAGCATGATTCATCTAAAAATTCATCACTTAGTGCCATCGCGCACCTCCTCTGTTGGCTCTGGCCCTTCGGCCTCTTCCTGCCGGTTCCGCTCGTACCGCTCGAGCAGCCTTTCCATCTCGGCGTCGGGGTCGGGCCCCTCGCGCTCGGGCTCGGGCGGGTTGTACTCGGCCGGCGTCCGCGTGCGCCAAGAATCGTACGTTGGCAGGAATGGTCCGCTCATGTTTGGTGCCCAACTTTCTTCCCGCAGTTCGGGCAGAATAGGTCGTACCGGCTGAGGGACCGGCCGCACTCGCATTTAGTCGCATCCGCCAGCGACGACCCACACTTATAACAAAAACGGTCGTTGTCGGCGTGTGGAGTGTGGTTCAGGTCTTTTGTGCAGACTTTCATAACTTCCTCCCTAGTGGGTGACGATGTACAGCGTCAGCAGAATGGCCAACAGAGAGATCCCGACCGTCAAAACAAAATCAATCGCCTGGTGAATCAGGTGCGCGCGGTGCTCTCGGCGCCACACGCGGAGCCCGTTCTTCTGCCACCGCTCGACGGTTTGGCGGTGCGCCTCTGCGTCCTGGTCGTATGCGTCCAACAGAATGTCTTGGTACGATTTGTGCATGGATTCCTCCGTCTTCATTCTCGGCCCTCGGCTTTGGCGATAGCATCCTTTGCCATCCGATGATATTGGCCTGGAGATTCCTGTCCGGCTTCGCCGTGTGGCATTTCGTACAGCCGCACAATTGCTTTGAGCGCGGACAGCAGCTCCGGTGCCGCCGCGATCAGGCGGGCGTTCGCCTCGTTTGGAAGGGTTGCCGATTCACAGGTGGCTACAAATGCAGTTCGCCTTCGACCTTGCTCATCGCGGTCTATCTTCACGATGTGGTCTGGATATTCTGAACTAAAACCCTCGGGAACTTCGCCAGACAGGTTAACTTTCCCAGCTTTGCGGTATTCCCACGGTCCCGGCGTAAATTTCGTCTCGCTCATGCTGCCCTCCCTATTCGCTCAGCCTCGACTTCCTGCCAAACCTCGTTCAGTTGCCGCGCGCTTTCCTCTGCGCTCGCTCTTGTCAGAAACTCATTCGCTATCGGAATGTCGCCCGGTATGTGGGTGTCAATCACCTGATAAACCGTCTCCATCTCAGAAGCACAGCACCTTACTTGGTAGCGCCCTGCTGTCATTTCCCTTCCCTCCTCAGAACATACTCCTGATAACACGCCTCGTGCGCCGCTCGCAGAATCGTCAAAACCTTCTGCACGATCTGGTACGAAATCGCCCGCCACTCAAAGCGCTCGTCAATGTCCCGGTTGCAGTAAAGGCAGAGCATGTTACGCCTTTGGTTCATAGAATCGACCGTCATCCCTTATCACGATGGGCCGAATGTGCCTGTACTCAAATAGGCACGCGGCGAAGATGACCGCTTCCCGAAGTTCGGACGGCGTAAACCTCGCTTGGTGCATGAAGGACAGCATCATATCAACCAATTGGCGAAACTCTGCGTCGTTCTGGTAACGCTGATCGACTGACGGCTGACTGTCCCATGTTCTCCTCGACGGGCTCATTGCAGGCTCACTCATTGTCATCTCCTCCGTGTTTTGGCAAAGTCAAGAGCATTTTAAGCCTTCCCTTCAGCCTTTCTAATAGCTAGATTCGTATCGGTAAGGGATAACCTTAGATCATCATCAGGATGGGAGTTTTCTGAGTAGGTTGGCCGCACGTAGTGATTGAACAATTCGGTAAATCTTAGCTTTAATCCTTTGAGTGCATCAAGCAACTCGGGGGCAGCAGCAATGAGTTGGGCGTTGGCATCTCGTGACTGTGGCGATCCTCCAGCTACCCGGCATATTTGCTTCCAGCTTCCATCGAACGCTTTAGCCGTCACCCGATTGAAAACTTGGCGGCCATTTACTGAGTAATCTGGATCGGCTTCCAGTTGCCACGGTCCTTTGGTGTGATTCATTCCCATTTTCGTCTCCTCCGTCCAATCCCCTCCAGGCTGGACGCGGGCTACGTGCTCATCAAGTCGTACATTTCCTGGGTCTCAAACCTGTCGTGAATGTGGATCGGCTGTCCGCTTGGAAACCGAGCATCGTAAGTGTACACGAATCGTCCTCCAAACATCGGCCCTATAACGCCTTGAGGCTGTTTCGCAGGGACCGCGATCAACCGTCCGCAACGCTTCGCCAGTAGCAACATGGGCACGCCTTCTCGTGGCTCAAATATCTCGTCAATTCCGTATCCCGCTAAGATTGCGTGCTCTGCCTTCCCGCTCACTCCGCCATTGGTGCAGTTCATTCCCATAACCTCGACAAGTAACCCGCCTTTAGGTAGTTTCATGTCGGGCCTGATGTTCTCAGGGTAGAACTCCCTCGGTGCTTCGTGATCTCTCATTGCCATGCCTCTTTGGGCGGTCGTTTCTGCCCTAGTCCTCAGTAGAGCCCACGTTATGGGCTCGGCTCGGGACTAGCTCCCAATGATTGTTGGAGTCTCAATCGTTCCTGCGTGCTCACGATAAAACGCGCGAGCGTATTCGACTGCCTCTGCAACGGTCTTGCGCCATGCCAAGGGATAGCCGTATTGGGATAAGGCTACCCATGCGTGCGATAACCCGTCAAGTTCTGCGAGTGGAAGCCCTGTATCGTACCGTGGCATCGCATTACCTCATGTGCGCTCTGTTCTGCACGCACTTTCAGAGAGCAATGAGCGTGCCAAACGGTAAGTTGCTCAGAATCAATCAAATAGATTCACTTGCCAAACACGCCGATCAATAAGTGCTTTGGAATGAGTGAACCAATGGACGGAAAAGGTCAAATCTTATGGACACTAAGTGTCATGGCACGGCTACATAACATGCAAACCATTGGAAATGCAGGACAAGTAAAACTAGCCTCAGAATCAAAAGGCTAGAATCGTGCTCTGTTTCGCTCGTTTTGGTGCGGGCCTGGTGGCCGTGAATTGTCATAAGCAATTTTCTCTTGATTTTGTGCGCATTTTGTGAGAAGTTTCCGGGCATGAAACGAGCTAATGTTTTTCAGCCTATCGGTGCTCCATTGAAACATGGGACGAAGGCGCAACAGGTCCGGGTGTTGAAGATGAGGTATCCTGAGCTTGGGCCATCAGCATTGGCGAAGCGTGTTGGTGTTACTCCTCAGTCTGCGAGTGATGCCCTTAAGCCGTTCCTGTCTAACGCTAGTGAAGAAAAGCTCCGTAGTTTCCAGTTGAATCGTTCTGATGCTTGGGATGCTATTGGTATGAGGTCTCTTGAGTCAGTAACGGAGGCAAAGCTCCGCAAATCAAGCGCGTCATCGCTGGCGACGATTGCGGCCATCGCAGAGGATAAGCGCCGTGCTATCTTGGGGATACCTCAGCAAGTGGAGGTTCATACGCTCGTGGAAGTGTTGGCTGTAGTGCGTGGTGACTCTGAAAAACCCTAGCCCTGTAAGTGCTTGATTCTACGTGGGATGGTTACAAGTGCGGCTGATAACAGATATTATGTTAAGTAGGTTTTGTTGATGGTAAAGCACTTAGGTTGCATAGGCTGACACGTCTTGTCTGGTCACTTGAATTCGGCTACAGGACGTCTCCGAGCACAGACATCGCGCGCGAGACATTAGGCATTGGGGTACGTCAAAAGAGAGCCTACCCTACCCCTAGGCCCCCCTAGACGAGGGGTGGGGTGAGAATCGGTACTATGCCCCCCATCGATTTTTCCCGATAAAGCGATTTCACTTGACACACGCAACTTATATAAGGTACCGTACCTTATGCTTTCTTACCAAGCTCACTCGAAAGTTCACAATGCGGTTCTGGGCAAGAAATTGGTACGACCAGATAAGTGCTCAAGATGCGGCGCGGTTCCGGGTTGGAGAACGACGGCCGATGGGAGGACCGTTCCCGGAATCGAGGCACATCACGAGGACTACGAAAAACCTTTCGAGGTAGAGTGGCTCTGTCGAAAGTGCCACGCGAAGGAGACCTATGATTCGCAAATTCGAGTCCCGAAAACAAATAACGATCTATCTTGACCAATCAGAGTATGAGTGGCTTGAGCGTCAATCTGGTGGCAACCTCAGCCATTGGTGTCGGGAACGAATACTTCAAGGTCGAGGGCCCGGGGGAAACCACAAGGCGAAAGTGAAGGTGGCGCGTCCAGTGCGCGCGGCTGCGGGCGACGTGACACATGATTGTTAAAGCCGATGCAAGACATATTCCGCTGCCCGATAATACAGTTCAGGCGATTGTAACTAGCCCGCCCTACTGGGGGTTGAGGAAGTATGCGGGAAATCAGGAGTTGGTATGGTCGGTCCGGGAAAGCAAGGGCATTGTGAGATGCAACCGTGGGGATCATGCATGGGGAGAACCTGGAGTGAGACGCAACGGGCGGGCCTGGGACCCCACGATAGGTGAATCTCCTGTGGGCCGCGATTATCAAGGGTCAACGGGATCGTTCTGCCAACTCTGCGGCGCATGGCGCGGGGCCTTCGGTCTTGAGCCTACCATCGAAATGTACGTCGAGCACAGCGTGGAGATTCTGCGGGAAGTGCGGCGCGTGCTCAGGGCGGATGGGGTATGCTTCTGGAATATCGGGGATTCGTACTCAAACACCACGGTTGGTCCGAGAAGCGGAGGCACACTAGATCAGTGGAAGAACGGAGGCAGACGTGAACCGGCAATCATCCCTGACCCCGGCATTACTCGCAATAGTGGCCTCAAGCCCAAAGACCTCTGCCTCATCCCCGCCCGCGTTGCCCTGGCCGCCCAGGCCGATGGCTGGTGGGTGCGCAGCGACATTATCTGGGCGAAGCCTAATCCGATGCCCGAGAGCGTGCGCGACCGGCCTACAGATGCCTATGAGCACATTCTGATGCTCACGAAGTCGGCCTCCTATTATTGGGATGGTGACGCCGTGCGGGAGCCACATGCGGAGCCTTGGAGGGGACAAGGCGAAAAGGAGAGTGATAATCCTCATGCTGAGAGGACCGACACCGAAGAACACGTAAGGTGTTTTGTGCCAGCAGTGAGGCAATACAATCCGCTAGGCCGCAACCTCCGCAACGTCTGGACCTTCGCCACGCAGCCGTATAAGGGCGCGCACTTCGCCACGTTCCCGGTGGAGTTGGTGATACGCTGCCTGTCTGCGGCAAGCAAGCCGGGGGATTTGGTCATGGACCCCTTCGGGGGGAGCGGTACGGTGGGAGAAGTCGCTTTCAACATGCAGCGCCGGTTCGTTCTGTGCGACCTCGCATACCAGGAACTTCAAAGGGAAAGGGTTCCACCGATGGCTTCTTTGATGCAACCAGTGTAGGATAATCGCATGTCCAAGTCCGCATTTTCGCCTAGCGCAATACCTTTCCTGAAGGACTACAAATCGGGACAGCCTGTCGATAAGGAAAAGATCAAGGAATCGGCCAAGAAACATTATCCGTTGTGGTTTCTGCAAATGATCCCGACGCAGGAGAAATTCGTTCGGATCAAAAACAAGTTCGGCCGGATGCCGACGACTCGGCTTTTTGAGGGAGCGAATCAATCGGGGAAATCGCAGATTGGTGTAGCTGAAGACATCGCACATGCGATGGGGTTTCGTCCGTGGCTTCCAAAGACCGACCCTGACTACAGGATTCCCATTCAGGTTCCGAATACGGGGCTTGTGGGTTGCGAGGTGGCAGGTCAAACGCTGGCGCAGAACATCGAGCCTCGTTTTATGAAATTGATTCCGGCGCACTGCGTAGCGGAAAAGACGCGATACTCGGATGGGTCGATCAAGAGTCTCTGCCTGACCTACGACTTCAATGGAGACCCCTGCGGAAGCACGATTCACTTTCGCAGCTATGTACAGCCTGCGGAGAGCTTCGAGGGCATTATTGCCCACTGGATACACTGGGACGAGCCTCCGCCGCAAGCGATTCTCAATGCCGCTGAACGCGGGAAGATGTCTACCAACGCGCCTTCGTGGTTGACGATGACGCCGCTGAAGGAGCCCTACATCTACAATCTGTTTTCGCTTCAGGCGTTCAATAATGGAGGCCAAGACCAGGAGATTGCGGCTTTCAGGTGCTCCGTTTGGGAGAACTGCCAGGATTGGTGCCGAGCCTGCAATGTCACCATACCGGAGAATCAACCGGAGAAGTTGAAGCCGGATGCCACCAGGCCAGTCGATAAGTGCCCTGCGTGCGGCAAGGTCATGGGCTTCATGCCGCGCGCCGGCATTGACAATTACCTGAAGAAGATCACCGACCCGGATGAGCGAGAGGCGCGCGAAGAGGGCAAGTGGAAACACCTGTCGGGGTTGGTTTACAAGGAACTCGACCGCGCGGTGCATATTTATCCCGACTTTGAAATTCCTTCCGACTGGATGCGCCTGGAAGTTGTTGACCCGCACGATGCGAAGCCGACGCGCTGGATTTTTGGAGCCGTCTCCCCGGAGGAAATCTCCATCGGAGGAAAGAATGCGAACCGGATTTATTGGTACTCTTACCTGTTATTGCAGGGAACGATTCATGAGATGGTTCGGCAGGTCAAGGTTCGGCGAGCGCAGAATGGTTATCGGGAGCCAGGCATGGTTATCCTCGACGCCAAGTATGGGGCGAAGACCGTCAAGACGGCTGCTGAAGAGACTTCCTGGGAAGATGAGTTGGCGAAGGCCGGGATTCATGGGATTCAACTCTCGCACTCGGCTCCTGGGGATGTGGCTCTAGGGCATAAAGCGGTCAAAGAATATCTCAGGCCGCAACTCTCGATTCTGCGGGGCAAGGAAATTCCGGGGATGATGTTTGCGGAGCGCGGGTGCGGCGGAGATCGTGGCCCTTGGCAGGACATGAGCAATTACAGTTGGGACGTTGGGAAGGACAAGCCGCAGGAAGAGTTCAAAGATTTTTGCGACTGCGTTCGCTACGCGGCTCTGGAGCAGCCTCAGTACAGACGACCCGAGCCGGACATTGACCCGTCGATTGTAAAATCACTACTTGACGCGAAAAAGGAACCCGCTTACAATGCAGCGCAGTACGGTCTTGTGATGCGAGGTTGACATGGCAGCCGCCGTTTTGCCCATCATACTTGGAATCTCCGCTCTGGCCACTGGCCTTGAGGCATATTCCTTAACGAACCAACCCAAGGCCCCGGTAGCTCCCACGCAAGCGCAGACGTCGACTCAACAAGCTGAGGCTGCTCAGGCAGCGGCTCAGGCTCAAGCGACCGCGCTCATGCAGCGCCGAGGGATGAGCGCAACGGTGCTCACGTCGCCAATGGGAGTCACTGGCAGCACGCAGACGCAGAGAGCCACTTTGGGGGCGTGAGTTGGACACGATATTTCGTTTTGAGGTTGGAGACACAGTTTGGGTCAGAGATCGAACGCGGGGGCGTGGGGGCTACCGCATTGTGCAGGCTACGGTTCGAGAGCAGCACTCACACCCGGACCGACATCCATTCTACCCAAATGGCGAAGGTTACTCATTGGACGGCCAATTGTTGTGGGACTGCTATCCGGGAAGCAGAGTGTTTAAGACTCGTGACGAGGCGCTTGCTGCCAGATTGAGTAAGATAGACTGATATGCCTTACCCTTTCGGAACATCCCGCCAATACGCAAGCTCAAGAGGATTTTCCCCTTCCAAACTTGGCGGCAGAGATGACGAGGAAAAGGCGAAGGACTGTCTGAAAACCCTTCTCATCCTTGCCGAGCAAAGATTATTTTGGGAACCCGCAATAGATAACATCATAGCCTACGTCAACCACGGGCGGCGTTTTATCACCGACCGCGACCAGTGGCCGGGAGAGCAAACAGGGCAGGAAATCTACGACGACACCGCCATGCTCGCCCGGAATATGCTGGTCGATGGCATGGTAGGCTATCTCTGCTCGCGTAACCAGCCGTGGTTTGCTCTCGAATTGCCGGGGAAGTTCAATTTCCCTCCTGCGTCGGGGATGCGGTCCTGGTCGGGCCGTCGCGTGGATGAGTACCCGCAAGTTCAGCGATGGCTCCAGGACTGCCAGACGGTGATGTACTCCGCTCTGAACCGCTCCAATTTCTACGATGTGGTGACGGAATTCATTTCGGACGGCGCGACATGCGGGACCGCTCACTTACTCGTGGAGGAAGACATAGAACGGGCAGCTATCGTTTTCATTGTGCCCCACTTCCGAGAGTGCTACATCGCCGAAAACCAGTTCAAGAAAGTGGACACCTGTTATCGCGTCTACCGGATGACGCTGCGGCAACTCGCGCAGAAGTTCGGTTGGGACGAAATGGTTAAAATCGAACCCAACTTCAAGAACGATTACGAATCGAATATGCACGGAGAACGCGATGTGCTGCACGCGGTCTATCCACGCGAGGATTATGAGCCGTGGCGCGCCGACGCCAAAGGGAAGCCGTGGGTATCGGAGTGGGTTTACTGCCGAGGCGGTAAAATCATCGTTCCGGGAACCGGGGCGACAAGCCCGCAATTGTCCGATTCCAAAAACACCATAGCCAAAGAGGGCGGCTACGATTCCATGCCGATCATCACTTGGCGCTGGCGTGTCAACTGCGACGAGGTGTATGGCCGTGGACCGGCGCACGATGCGTTTGTTTCGATTGCTCAACTGAATCAAATGGGGCGTACTAATCTGGTCACAGCGCATCGCGCGGCCGAGCCGCCCTTGGTTGCGTACTCTGACCAGCGAGGCGCAATTCAGCGAGGGCCAAACGGCATCACCTACTTGGAGTCCAACCGTGGAGACCTCCGCGCCCGAATGCCTCAGCCCCTCTATACGGGCGTGCAAAACCTGCCCTTTACCGTCGATTACCAGAACCAGGTTCGCCAAGTTGTCAACCAGCACTTTCACACTGACGTTTTTATGATGATGAGCCAGCTTGCGAACGCGGGGCACAGCGAGCGAATGGTGGTCGAGCAAGTCATGGAACTGCAAGGCGAGAAGGCCGCTATCCTGGGAACACGAGTCGGGAATTTGCAGTCTGAGGCTTTTGACCCTCTCATTTACCGGATTTATTCGATAGAGGCTGAGGCCGGCCGCATTCCCCAACCCCCTGACATCCTGCTCGAAACGCAGCATGGCCCCGTGGAAGTTGAGTATCTTGGCCCTCTGGCGCAGGCTCAAACGCGGCTTAACACCGTTCGCACAATTCAGACGTGCCATACGATCATCACCCAACTCGCGCAGTTGAACCCCACTGTCATAGATGTGATTGACGCGGACAAAGAAGCCATGATGGTTCTCGACAAACTGGGATACCCTGTCGAATGCCTGCGTGACCCGCGCATGATTCAACTCATTCGCCAGCACCGCACGCAGATGCAAGAGCAGGAGCGCCAAGCTGAAATCGTTCCCAAGATGGCCAAGGCAGCGGCGTCCCTGAGCAAAGCCCCGGAATCCGGCAGCGCGCTAAAGCAGCTAATGAGCGGTGGCGCGGCCACCACGGAGAGTGTTGATTAGGAGAGGGAAATGCACCCACTGGACCCCGATGATCCCGAAATCAAACGCGAGAAAGAGCACGTTCGGGAAATGCTGCAACGCTACAAGAATGTTTTCGGGACGGAAGAGGGTCGCTTGGTTTTGGGAGACATCTTGACATTGTGCCATTTTGGTGAAACACTCGACCCGAAAGACCCCGTGCAAGCGGCGGAGTATAATGTGGGTCTTACGATTATCCGCATGGCGGGAGTGCTCGATCCGATGTATTTGCAACTGGGAATGAAGGGGTGAATCATGCCGAGCGGTCCATATTACGATAACATCCGGGAAGGCGGGCCTGACGGAATCCGCAAACCTATGGAAGTGATGAAAGCAACCTACGCGGTCCAGAAGGACGTCAATCTGGGCGCGGTGGCAGGGCCAGCGACGGTGACTCTCACGCCTGACCAAACCGGCGCTACTGTGATTGAGGCCGCACCAACCGGGGGAACATTGACCATCGTGTATCCGGCCTGCATACCAGGGAAGATTCTGGTGGTGGTCAACACAAGCACAACCGAGAGTGTCGTTGTCGAAGTGTCCCGGAATACGAGCAACACGGCCACCATCACGGAAAGCACGGCTGGCGTCGTTGTCCACACCTACTCGAATCTCGGGATCGCACTTGCGGCGGCGCTGACGTAGGGGGATTGAAATGGCGGGCGAGACGAAAGACCCGAAATGCCCAGAGTGCGGCACCACGCCTTTGCGGTTCAACTACAGCAACCAGATCATCGGTAATGGTGCGGTGATCACGAACATCTGGTGTTCAGACTGCGGGCATGTATTCAGCCTAACTCAAATCGGGCAAATGCCTCCGAAGATTTCCCACGGCATACCCCCGATCATAAGGGGTCACGGATAATGGCGGCTGGCAACTCAAGCAAGGGCAGCAAGGGTGGTGGCACAGCTTCTCCTGCCACTCACGATGAAGATGAAGACCTGATGACGAAGCGAGCGAAACACTTTCGCTCTTGGGTAGACTCGCGTAAAAAGAAAAAGCCAGCCATCCCACCGGCGGACATGCTCTGCCACTACGCGAATTCCCCGAAACCTCCGGCACGATAATTCTCTTGACTTTTGTTTTGAACGAGTAGCAGTATTCAGAAGGAGAAAGACAAGTAATGCCTGAACCGGCCCCTAATCCGAACCCCGAGTCAACACCGGAATCCTTGGGATGGCGTGCGGGTCTTCCAGACGACCTCAAGCAAAATGAAACTTTCAAGTCGTTCAAGACCGTGGGGGATTTTGCTAAAGCCCACCTTGAGACGGCAACGAAGTTGAGTGATGCCGAGACCAAGCTGAAAGACTTCATACCCAGACTGCCGGATAACGCGACCGACGAGGAAAAGGGAATCTACTACAACGCATTGGGTAGGCCGGAAAAAGCTGCGGACTACGAGTTCGACGGCGAGGACAAGAATGCTCCTGAGTGGACGGGTTTTTGGAAACAGCAATTTCATTCCCTGGGCTTGACGAAAGTCCAAGCCAAGCAGTTAAGCGGCATGTGGAATGGGCAACTTCAGAAAATGGTCGATTCCTATAACGAAGGCCGGAAGAACGAAGTTGCTGCGGCTGAATCGAAACTCCGAACCGAATTGGGCGACAAGTTCGATGCCAACGTAGAACTGGCGAAACGATTGTACAAAAAACATGGGCAAGCGGATTTCGACACAGATTTTGCGAATGAAAACGGGTCAAGCCGTTTTGGAATAATTCGCATGATCTTGAGTTTCGCTTCCCTGACCGGAGAGGACCGCTCGCCGCAATCAGCGGCAAGTCGTGTGACTGGGAGGGAAAGAACCTTCATCACCTACGACAAAAGCCCTGCTCCGCCCAATAAGGGTTAAGGAGAATCGCCATGGCCGACATTTCACAGTTGGGCTATTCCACGTTTTACGACATCATCAACAACTACTCGTCTACGGACGCAAGGGCGCAGTTCGTGATCCCCGCCCGCATCTTGGATCGGATGACTCCGTTCATCAAGATGCTGCCGATGGTGCCCAGCAATAACATTCTCTCGAATATCGCCACGCGCACGGACTCACTGCCTGTGGCCAGCACGCGCAGGTGGAATGAGGGCATCAAGGCTACGGCCTCGAAGAACGTCCCGCTCTCGGACCCCATCGCCTTGTTCGAGGACTACTCCGAAGTGGACAAGGATTTGTGGGAAATCCAGAACCAGCCGAATGTCTGGCGCTCCGACCAGGACATGAACCACATCGAGGGCCTGTTTCAACTGATTGAGTCCACGGTGATTTACGGCAACCTCACCCAAAACCCCGGAGCCTTCAATGGGCTCGCCACACGCTTCAACAACCTTGAGTCCTATCCCAACGGCGACACCTCCTGGGTGCCGAATGTTTGGAATGGCGGAGCAACGTCGGGAAACGTCACGAGCGCTTGGATGATCGAATTCAGCCCTGAATCGTTCTACGGAATTTACCCGCCGAACACTCCCGCAGGACTCAGTGTCCGGGACTTGGGAGAATTCACCAAGGAATTGGCGGCTGCTACAGGGTCGGTGGGTAGCAATTATCTGTATCAGGTTCTTCGCACCATGCTCCGCTGGTATCTCGGCATCCAGATTGGCGACGAGCGTTGTGTGCAGCGCATCTGCAACATCAATCCCACGATGCTCTCTGCCAACAATTTCGATGAGAACATTTTCATCGCTGCCAAGAACCGGCTGCCGAGATTCGGCGAGAGTGGGACAACGGCTATTTTCGTCAACCGCGACCTGAAAACGCAGATTGACCAACGGGCGACCGTCCAGAAGATTAACGCCTATACCAATTTCACTTCTGGCGAGACGGACGTGTTCGGCAGGTCCGTTACCAAATTCCAGAACATCCCGATTTACACGGCGGAGAAGATTCTTTCCACCGAAACGGTACTGAGTTAAGGGAGATGAGACTATGCCAGTAACAGACGCTTTGCTTTACCTTCACGGAACTGGGTCTTCAGCTTCCGGGCCGATTACCAGTACCGCGAAATCATTCACCGGCTCCATCGCCACCACCGGGGTTCTGACCATCACGGGCGGAGCAGCCGGAGCCGCACTCTTGGTCGGGGATGTGCTTACCGGAGTCAACATCTCTGCCGTGACCGCCACGAATCCTCCGACTGTTGTGACCTCGATTACCTCAATCAGCGCTATCAACGGAGTCGGAACCTACGTGGTCAGCAATCCGCAACTCTCGAATAGCGCAACGATCTTGGCCACGCCGCCTCTTATGGGCGACCTTATCGGAGTTGGCGGGGCCGCGCAAGAGAGCAATCTCGAACTCGACTTCGGGGCTCCAGCGAGCGGCGGAAGTTACCCGTGGCTTACCCAATTCCCATCCTTGACCGAGAAGGGCTACACCTTCCCGCCTGAAGTCGTGGGAGATGGCGGAGTGGAGATGGGCGTCCACATCATCATCACTGCCGGTTGCTACCCTGGGACAAGCACTACAGGGGCAAGGGTCGATGTCCAGAGCGGGCCGGCCAGTGGCGCAACGACTGTGATTGCGAGCCGGACTTTCACGAATGCTCAACTTGAGGTGGCCGGAGCGCATTACTTCATTCCGGTGCCACTGGTAGCCGTTCTACAGTTCCTGGAATTTCTCTGGACGAACCTGCCTACCGCTGCCACCGTCGAGTTTGGCGGCCGCATCGTGGCCTGGTTCGGGCCGAAGACTGGCGGAGAACAGTAGAATGATTGTGCAAGCGAAGTGCATTCAGAGGGCGTGGGATAGCGCTCAATCCCGCTTGTACGTTCCCGATGGCGGGCCGCTGCCTGGGGGACTGTACGAGCTTGACTTGTCGAATCCCGCGCACAGGAAACTGTGCGACCTGAAAACTCAGATGCGGCAATTCGTCTTCCAGTTTGATCGCGTCGCTGCCAACGACCCCGCGTCCGGGCTCTATTTCTGCTCGGACTGCGGGGCTCGTTTCGAGACCCTGAACGCGATTGGCACGCATAATTACAGCGTGCATAAGAAGGCCCAACGCAAAAATGAGCCGGAACCGGATGATGGACCGGAGCCGGGCGAAGAACCTGTGCCGACAGGCTTGAATGCAGCGGGCGATCTAAGAGGACTTGTACCCATCCACTGTAAAGGCTGCGGGCAGGAATTCCCTAACGTCAATGTGCTGACGAAACACAAGGCAGATTGTCCCGGAAAGCCGAGCGAAGACTTCCCGGAGTTGACGAAGACTGAGGAAGTGGCAGGGGCGCCCCCTGCGTAGGGGGTTGCTTGAACTACTCACAGACTGGCATCTCCAATCTCGCACTTGGGCGCATCGGCGCACGCGGCCAAATCACCGACATCAACGAAAACAATCCCAACGCGGTCAAAGTGCTGGCCGTTTGGGACGCCGTGTTCCAGGAGGTATTGAGCGAGCGCGATTGGAAATTCGCCAAGACCCGTGTTCAACTCCAACTCAGTCCTATCATCCCCCTCTACACCTTCAAGCACGCCTGGGCGATGCCTGACGACTTCCTGCGTTTCGTTCGCCCTCAGAAACTCGCGCGCGACCACCATCACTGGTACTGGGGATGGGGGCCGGAAGGCGAAGGCTGGTATCACCGCGACGACCCCCCGTTCTGGCCTCACAACACCACGTTCAAAATCGAGACCCTGACGGCAGGCTGGCAATCTCCCCTTACCATGCCACCTGTACCGTATCCGGGGCCGTTCCCTGCTGGACGCTATGCTCTGACCAATTACGGCGGCTGGGACGGTCCAGCCATGATTACGTACATTCAACTGATTAGCGATTACACCCAACTCATGCCCGGATTTGTGAACTGCCTCGCGTGGCGTCTTGCGGCTGAGCTTGCGGTGAGCGTGACGGAAGACAAACAGAAGTTCCAGACGGCGGAGCAAATGTACCGGGATAGCCTCAACAGCGCCGAAGCCCAGAACGAAACGATGGATTTCTCCAAGGACGAAGCCGGGAGCGAGTCTTGGGAGCGCGCCGGCCGCTGGTGTAATTGGTAAGTTATGCCTCCAAAAACCTATCCCGCCGTTAACTCCTTTAATTCCGGCGAAGTCAGCGAACTGATTTCCGGAATGCGGGAGGATTTGAGCAAGTACAAGTCGGCTTGCCGCATACTTGAGAACTCCCTGACCTTAGTCGAAGGGGGCGCGAAGAAAATGCCAGGGACGTATTTCGGCGGGGCCACGGCGCTTGGCGGGTCGATGTTCACCGGATCCATTGCAGGAACGACCCTTACCGTTAGCGCGGTCAACTACGGAGTCCTGCAAGTAGGCCAGACAATTGTTGGAATTGGGGTTGCGGCAGGGACCACGATAAGCGCATTCGGCACGGGCACTGGAGGGCTGGGTAATTACACCATAAGTCCTTCGCAGACTGTCTCAAGTGGCCGCATGATGACTGCGAGCAGTGGCCGGAGCCGCTTAGTCCCCTTTCAGTTCTCGACCACGCAAGGCGCGATACTGGAGTTCTCTCAACAACTGGTCCGCATTTGGGAAGTGACGACTGAGGGGAGTTGGCCGCTCGGTTTGGCTGTAAGCGGGGGCGCGCCGATTGAGATTCCAACACCCTATGCCGATGCCGACCTGTTTGATCTCGATGTATCCACGCAGAGCGCCGATGTGCTCTACATCGTGCATCCGCTTTATCCTCCCGCCTCAATCAACCGTCTGTCCGCTACCAGTTGGACTTACAGCCAGTTGGCACTCTATGGCACAGAAGGCGTCGTAAAGACCGGCTACAGTGCTCTTGGCCAATACATCACCAATATTAGCCAAGCGAATCCCGCAGTGGTGACGATTTCTCCCAGCGGTCCCGGCTTAGCCAATGGGCAGCGAATCTACATCAACGGATGCTCTGGCATGGTCGAGCTTAACGAGGGACAATTCATTGTCGCCAATGAAGCCTACACCAGTGCCGGGTACACGTTCAATCTTTTGCCGCTTGGCGCAAGTGGAACTGGCCCAGTCGCATCCTTGTCAGGCCCAACAGGGGCCAGTTTTCTCTCTGACCCAGCCGGAACGTATGCCACGACAGGTGGCACGGGCGCCAGCCTGACAGTGATCGTAAAATCACAACACGTCTACGGCTCCATTTGGGTCATAACCTCAATTTCTGTCGGCAATCCTGGCACCGGCTACAACGTCGGAGACGACGTGCAATTTGTTGTTCTAGGAAAAACTCTCGGGGCTCAGGTAACTGCCATCACACTCAGCGGGCTGATAAATTCAACCGGATTTCTCGCGTATGAAGGTGGCGGTTTTGCTGTGCCCGTTAACCCGCTTTTCAACACTGCCGGGAACTTTCCGGCTTGCTGCACCTTGTACCAAGAGCGCTTCTGTTTGGCGGGTGCAGACGATACTCCGACGCAAATGAATGGAAGTGTCCAAGACGATTACCCCGACTTCATTTGCGATCCCACCGAAGAGGACTATGCAATTCAGTTCACGCTGGTCTCGAACAAGCTGGACCAGATTCTCAATATGATCGGCACGCCAAACGCATTGCTCTTGGGAAGCGCGGGCGGCATCTGGACAATGGTAGGAGCGAATGGTGAATCTTTGAGCCAGACAAGTGTAAATGCCGCGAAGCAATCCACCTGGGGGGTGAGTCGGCTTGAGCCGCAAATGATCGGAGATTACACCATCTTTGTGAGCCGTTCCGCTCGAATCGTGGTGGTGCTGATTTATAACTTTGTGACGAACCAATGGGACAACTTCGATCTGACACGATTGAACCGGGACATCACCAAGGGGCCTTCGGCTGCTCAGTCTGGGATTGTCCAGACCGCCGTACAGATTGAACCTTATCCGATTTTCTGGGCTGTGCGCGCGGACGGTCAACTCATTGGCTTGGTCTTCAATCAGCAAGACCAGGTGTTCGCGTGGTTTCGAGTGAACATGCTGCCAGAGGGCGGGGTCATCGAATCGGCTGCGGTCATTACTGGCGACGGCGAAGAGGACCAACTTGCTGTGGTGGTGAATCGCACCATCAACGGGGTGACGCAAAGATATTTCGAGTATTTTATGCCGCAAGAACTCTTCGGCCAACTCTCGAACGCCTTTTTTGTGCATTGCGGCCAGCAATGGCAAGGGTCGGGGCCATTCAAAATTACGGGAATCAGCAACGGGAATCCGTGCGTAGTGACCGCGCCGGGGCACAACTTCACGAATGGCCAGACCGTGCAGATTGCGGGCGTAACCGGCATGGCGAGTCCTTCTGGCGACCAGAACATCAACCAGGACAAAAGTCAGGCGTACACGGTTGCGAACGTTGCTGGCGACACCTTCCAACTCGTAGGCATGGACACGTCCTTGTGGTCGGCTTATGTGAGCGGTGGCACGGTCATGCAGGTCACAAACGAAGTGACCGGCATGAGTTACCTTTTGGGACAGAACGTGGTAGCCGTGGGGGACGGAGCGCTGATCCTGCCGTCTACGCCAGTGACCAGTGACGCCGTAAACTTCGCCTACTACTGCAATCTCATCACCATCGGCATTCCCTATACAGTCACCGTCCAGCCGACGAATCCGGTGCTCAGTTCCCCCTCAGCCACCACGCGCGGCATGAAGCAGAAACTCGACCGCGTAACGATCTCGATGTATCAGAGCATGGGGGGAAAGTTCGGAGTCGATCCCGCGCATATGTATCCGATAATCTCAGGGCCGGGTTCGCTGGGGAAGGGTCCGGGACTGTTCACAGGGGAAGTGACCCGCGACATCGACGCGGACTGGACAGATGAAAGCGCTTTTATTATCACGCAGAGTGAGCCGCTGCCTTTTACGCTTCGCGGCCTCGTCATGCGAATGAGTTATAATCCCGACTGAGGAAGGCGCAACTGCGCGAGAAGGTGGTGAGGCCATTGACATTAAAGAGCCAGAGCCAGATTGGACTCCCAATGAAGCGAGTGGATATTACTGGTGCCCCGCTGGATACTCTGTCTGGACCGACACCGGACAGCCAGGAACGATTTTCGGCAACTCGGTTTATATCGCCGACAAGCACGGTAATTCCGCTACTTTTCGTCCTGTTGCTCGCTGCATTGAGGATAAGCCAAGCGGCTCCGATTAAACCGCGCCCAGCGGCCACCGAGGGGAGGTAAGGGCGTGGGATCACAAGAGCCGCGAGGATTCAAGATGAGCCTAGAAACCGTGGTCTTGGAACCGGTACACTTGCTGAGGTTGCTGAACGGGTCCACTCGCCCATTCGCCGACCCGATGAAGCCCGACCAGTTGGCGCGCGCTTACTTTTCTCCAGGGAGCGCGGCGTACTGCCTGCTGGACGATGGCGAGCCCGTCTTTGCGGGAGGAATCGTAAATCTGGAATGGCATCGGGGCGAAGCGTGGATATTGCCCACGCCGTTCTTTCGACAGCACGCCAAGACCTGTTTTCGGATCGTTAAAAAGATGCTGTCGCTGATTGCTGACGAGAAGGGATTTGTGAGAGTTCAAGTCGTGGCGGCGGACGGCGTGTCGATTGCGCTGTTTGAGCACTTGGGATTTGAGTACGAGGGCACGCTTAAACACTTCGGACCTAACGGCGAGACCTGTCGAATGTACGCGAGATTCTTTGGCAGTAACGGAGGCAACCTTGACGCCTCAAAATGAGCAAGGGGCTTTTGCCGGATTGGGTGTGGCTTCTTCGCTCTTCGCTGGCATCGGCCAATATCAGGCCGGCCAAGCGGAGAAGCAGGCTTACGATTACAACGCCACCATAACCCTTCAGAACATGCAGGCGCAGATGATCGCCAGTCAGCAAAGGTACTCTGCTCTGGTCGGCAAGCAAGCCTCCGCCTACGCGCGGGCGGGAGTGGATGTTGCCAGCGGCTCTCCCCTCCTCGTCATGGCAGCCACTTCCGCCCGTGGCGCTCAGCAAGGCGAACAAATTGAGCAAGCGGGAACTGAGGAAGCGAATCTCCAGCGCTATTACGGCAAGATCGCCGCTTGGCAGGGAGAGATGGGCGGAATTGGTACGTTCCTCAGTGGAATGACCAAGAGCATCGCGCCGTTGTTTCAAACTGCATAGGACAAAGCCGTGCCACAAATTCCGGGCGTACCTACGCTCCAACCAATTTCGCAACCCTACATCTCTCCGGCAGAGGCCGCGCGGCCGGGTGAAACCGTCAAGCTCTTGGCTGAACAAACCGGAGCCGCAAGCGGCTATGTGGCCAGCATCTTCGAGCGCTTGCATCAAAGGAACATTGAAGAGGCGATAAAGCACCAGGCGCTTGCCGCAGAGAATAAGATCGACGCATGGCATGACCAATTTGCTCAGAGCCTCAGAGACCGCACTGACTATCAGAACTGGGAAAAAGACCTTGAGGACTCTTCCAACAAAGAAGCGGATTCCCTCAAGTCTCAACTTACTCTTCCTCACGATTCCTACGCGGAGGCTCGCCTTCAAAACGCCATTGATGAAGCGATGCTCCATCGAAAAGAACAGTTGCGCCAGATTGTTACCGCTAAAACATCCCAGGTTCTCGATCAGCAAAACATCCTTGGATTCGGAGAACTCTACAACACCGCTCTGAAGCAATACGTGTCTACACCCGACCCCCAGGCAAAGGACCAGATATTTAAGGAGTTGACGCAAAAGGGTCAACTCGTCGGGGCCGCTAACGAAAAGCTGTCGAATTTCGTAACCAATAAATTACTTGGGTTCAAAAGTCAAGCGGATGAGCAGCAGTTGTTTCAGGATATGGGGCGCAACCCGGTCCAGACAATGAAGGAGTTGAACGACCCCGAAAAATATCCCAATCTGCTCCCCGAGAAAAAGGCAGAGCTTGGCGAGACTGCCGCTCGTGCCGCGTACTTTCAGGACGCTCAAGCCTTAGCAAAGGAAGAGCGGACGCAGAAAGAATTTCAGCTAGGGGAGCAGTCTGAAATAGACCGCTTGGTTGATGCTCACATGCACGGCAACAATGTATCGGCTGATATGGTGGCCGACATGGATCACGGAATCCTTGATTCCGAAGGAGTCGCAAAGGCGACAGAGCGAATGAAGACGTTAGATGCGGCGAGCAATTACGAAACCAGGGAAGAAAAACCCGCTGTTAAAGCGGACGTGATTCGGAGAACCTACGGATTAAACCCGGACATGACTGAAGGCGAATTAAAGAATCTCTTCGACACGCACGGAATCAACGGCACCACCTACAAAGACGCCTTAGCTCATCTGACGGAAACTCGCAAAAGGCTGCAAGACAAGGGGACGGAAACGCAGCGGCAGCAATTCGAGATGGCGCAAAGGCGGCTTTCCCTGCTTTTCGCTCCCAGAGGGCCAATGGAAAAGTATGCGGAAGGGGTACAATCTTTGGAAGCGGAAGCACTTCAACAGCTTGAGAGGATGGTTTACAAGGAAGGCGTCCCTGCGGGAGAGGCGGTCGATAAAATCAACCGACAATACGGCCCCGCGATAAATGATGCGGCCTTGAGCGCTTCGCGGAGAGCTAGAAAAGCACTTTCGATACCAAGCTCCGACACGATGAGCGTTCCCGACCTTGCCAGGTGGTTATTGGATCACAAGAGCGTGCTTCCTGCATCTGCCTATCTAGCTGATGTTGATTTGCTACGACAAATCAAGGCGGCGGAAGAACACAGCAAATCTGTGTCTAAGACCTCTCCAGAGGCACAGGGAGATTCGTATGCCCCTTGATGATCTCACACAAATCTACGCAGCGAACAAACAACACGCGAAAACAACCGAAGCCGATCAAGAGTTGGAGAGGCTTGCAAGTCCCCCGGCCGCCGCAGAGACCGCCACAAAACCGAAGGGACAAGCGGGGCAGAAACCAAAGACGTCGCAGGATTGGGGAGTTGCGGCAGGGCCGGAATTATTCAACGACATAGCGAAGGGAATCGGAGAAGCGGGGCTCGCCGTTGGAACTCAGATGTCCACCGGAATTACGAGCAGCGTTGCAGGTCTTGGCAGCGGACTCGCATGGGAAGAAGAGCAGGCCGAGAAGCTGATGTTTGGACGCCCCATCACCGGTGACATCCAAGCCGATGCCTGGTCAAAGGCTATCGAAAAGAAGTTCCCTCCTTACCAACCTCAGACCGTAACGGGGAAGGCTCTCACTGGCGTCATTGACAAGTTGATGAACCTTCCGATGAAGCCCGCTCAAGCCCTCGGAGAGCTTGCCGGGCAGCTTTCCGGCGACCCCAACACGAAACACATGGTCACGAACATCGGCGGAATCGCCACGATGTTCCTGCTCCCCGAAATCACGAAAGGCGTCAAGGGGCGCTTCAGTATAAAGGGAGAAGTCGATTCGATTCCCAAAGATGCAGGCGCATTCAGAGAGCCAGTTCCAAAAACAAAGGCTCAACGCCTATCCTCAGCGCGCGGTGATCTCACGGCGGAGATGGAGAAGCTAAACGAAAGCGCACACGAGGCGATTCAAAAAGCCTTCGAGGATATTCCGGCAAAGGAGTGGGATGAATTCTTTTCGCGGGAACATGCCAGAACGCAGAAGGCATACGATGAAATGCCTGAGTCGGAATGGTCAAAGTTAGACCCTGCGCGTGACGAGCACGCTGAAACTCAGAAAGCCTATGAGCAGATACCCGCAAAAGAGTGGAACAAATACGCTCTGGAGAAACCTAAGAATATCGAGGATTTGAGCACGCTGCTCAATGAGCACGCAAGGCGCATGGAGGCGAGAAGGGGAACGCCTGACTACGAGAAACTGCCCGAGCATTACAAAGAGGTGATCGACCGTGAAACAGAACGGGCAAGACAAAGAGCCGACGAACTTGAGGAAATAGCGGCAGACGCGAAGAGGGCCAAGGCGAAGCTGCTCATTGTTCCCGGCACATTGGCAGAGCGGCCTACAGGCTTGCGGCCGGCGATGAAGCTAGAGGATCGTGTCATTGCCGGGGAATCAGGCGGGACTCATGCCGACCTCCAGGAGAGGCTGAAAGCAATCCAAAATCTTCGCGCCAAACAGGGGCTTTCCTCTAACGAGCCCGACCGGGGATTTGTTGACCCTCAAAACAACTTCCTGTCCCGCGAGGAAGCTCAAAGTTGGATGCAGAAGAATGAACCCGAGGTTCACAAAAGGTGGCAGGAGAACGCCGGAGAAGGCGCCAGATTACACTCGCAGGATTACAACGAGGCCAGAAGTCAAGCGACCTCCGAGCCGCAGCGTGGAATCGGAGATATTGCCAGGGACTTGAAAACGGTTCTGACTCGGGGCGTGGAAGACACGGAGCGAGGATCGTTTGGCGCTCAAACTCTATCGCCAGAGGAAACAGCTAACAGGCAAGCCGCCGCCGCCAGACTCAAGGCGGATTTTGAAACCATCAAAAGGAATGCCGCGCGAACCGGGAAGAACATGGCCGACTATCTCATCGACATGGGATTTGATCCTGAGACGGTTCGGCTTCTCGGTGCGGGAGCGCAAGACCCTGAGCAAAAAGGAATGCCAGAGCTTCGCGTCAACCTTGACCGGATAGCGAATACTGAGGACGTGAAAAATGTTATCGCCGATGCAAATAGACAGCAGCAAACAACCGGGAGAATTGAGGAAACGACTCGCGGGGTGAGGCCGCACGAAGTCACAACAGCCGCCTCCCAAACGAAACGTGGCGGCGTAACCGTCGAAGATATTTTGAACCGCAAACCGGGAGAAATTTGGAACGCCGAAAAGATAACAGCGGCAAGGGACATTCGAGATGGCATTGCAGTCCAAGTCAAGGGCCTGACAGATGCGGCACTCGTAGGAGATGAAGAGGCGGCAAGAAAACTCCCGGCAACGATGGCCTTGTTGGGGGAAATCGAGGCGCAGAGGACGGGCGCAAGTGCCGAGATTGGGCGCGCACTTGAAAGTCACAAAATCCTATCAGACGCGGAGAGGCAACCCTACGATCCTAAACAGCTTGCTGATCTGGCGCAGGCCACAAAGGATTCAGGCGGCGATCCAAAGGTTCTAGCGGCAAGAATAAAAGCTCTTGAGACTCCCGAGCAGCTTGGTTCCTTCGCTCGCCAGTGGGCGGGGCTATCCAAACTCGGCAAAACAAGCAAAGATATTTTCCTCCACTGTTGGATCAATGGCATGTTATCAAGCCCGTTGACTCACGCCAGAGTCACCATATCGAATCTTGCCACTCTTGGCACGAGCATTGCCGAAAGCGAAATGGCTTACGGCATCGGGAAAGTTAGGGAAATATTTGGCGGTGAACCGGGCCAATCGTTCAACGAAGCGGGGGCCAAAGTCGAAGGTCTTATCAGCGGCTTTCAGGATGCGTTAAACACAGCGGTCAAAACATGGAAAACCGATCATCCTGAATTCGGCAAGGGCAGGCCACTTGAAGATAACCCCAATCCGCTCGCCAAAGAAAACCTTGGTACAGATGGGGCATGGGGGAATTTTCTTGAATTTATGGGGAACGTCACCGGTGCTCCGGGACGTGCGCTGATGACAGAACACCAATTTGCCACGGCCCTTCAATACCGTGCGCAGTTACACGTTGAGGCGCTGAAAGAAGCCGTTACCGAAGGTTTGTCTGGCAAGGCGTTGACCGACAGGGTGAATCACATCAAAGAGAACCCCGAGACTTTCCCGGCTATTCACGATGCAGCCAGAGAGTATGCACTCAAACAGGGATTTCTCAATGAACTGGGTCCGGTCGGACAGAAAGTTCAACAGCTTTCAAACGCCTCAGTCTTTACCAAAATAGTCGTGCCTTTCGTGAAAATTCCTCTGAATCTTTTCAAGTACGGATACGACCGAACTCCTGGATTGCAAATGATCTCACGCTCCTACTGGTCCGACATAGCCGCAGGCGGAGCTAAAGCGGATTCCGCAATGGCCAGAACAGGTACGGCGATCATGGCGACCGCAACCATTGCCTATCTTGCGCATCAGGGATTGATTACTGGTGCTGGTCCAGGAAACGCTGACCTGAAAAGAGTGTGGAGGGAGAATCATCAGCCCTATTCGGTCAAGGTTGGAGATAGGTGGGTGTCCTACAAGCCGCTTGGTCCTTTAGCTACACCGCTGGGCGCGACGGCAGAAGTCATGGAATTGGCCGATGAACACAGTCTCGACAAGGCGACTGAATATCTCTCGGCGGCTGCCTTAGCTGCTACTCAACTTGCTCAAGAGCAGCCTTACCTTGAAGGGCTTTCCAACTTTGTCAACATGCTGCATTCGGGTGGTAACGCAGGGGAGAAGTCTGAAAGGTACTTGCAAGAATTCTCAGGCTCTCTGGTTCCTGCCGGACTGAGGCAGATCAACAAAACCTATTTTGACCACAGCATGAGAGAGGTGCAGAGCATCGCCGATTCGATGAAGGCTAATGTTCCCGGTCTTTCAAGTTCTCTGCCTCCGCGTCGCGGATTTTGGGGGCAAAGAATAGTTCCTGACGGAGCCCTTGGCCCCGACTTGCTTTCGCCTTTTACCGCAACCAAAGCAACGCACGATGCGGTGGATAACGAGATCATAAAGAATCAAGTCGCTGTTGGAATGCCCCGGCAAGTCATCGGCGGCGCCATGCCCTCGGATAACCCGATGCAGGAAAATCAGCCACGAGCATCGTGGGGTGTTAAACTCACGCCAAAGCAGTACGATGATTACGTGGTTTTCTCCCGCAAGGAAGGCAGGGATGGTGAAGGGAGAAACTTGAAGGAGTCTTTGAAAGACCTCATTGAAAGTTCGGCCTACCAAGAGGCGACAGACGGGCCAGACGGAAGCAAAGCGCTCTACATCAAAGACACTATCCGGCAATTCGACGCGAGAGGACAGGGAATGCTCCTCGACAAATATCCCGACCTGCGCGAAAAGATGCTGAAGCAGCAGCAACTTAAAATTCAGGCTTTGACGCAGGGACGACAGGCGACGGCACAATGACAGACGCGTACAAATCGAAGAGTGTTGCGGTTTGCGATAACGGCATATTCTCGGAACTTGCCGAAACTCTGAGCGCTTCCTTTGGCAAGGTCTACTATACCGCTCCGTGGGTGTCGGCTTTCCCTTCCTCGTATCAAGTCGAAATCGGCGAAGGATTTTCGTTCGAGCGCGTCAACGACATTTGGGGGATTGTGGATGACGTTGACCTGTTCGTTTTCCCCGACCTGTTTCAAGGTCCGCTTCAGGAGTACCTGGACGGCAAGGGCAAGCGCGTGTTTGGCTCGCGCAGCGGAGACGAATTAGAGAACTATCGAGGGGAAGCAAAGACGCATTTTGAGGAATTGGACATCCCTCAAGGGCCATACAAGATTGCGAAGGGCATCACGGAACTTCGCCGCTACATCCAGAGCCGAGGCAAAGACAAGCTGTGGATCAAGATTAACCTGACGCGAAAAGACACTGAGACGTTCGCACTGTCGGGCTATGAAGGGGTCAAAAATCGGCTGGACCGTATCGAAGCCGATCTTGGGCCGGTTGCCGAGGCCATGCAGTTTATTGTCGAGGACGATCTACCGGACACCATCGACATCGCCATCGACACGCACTGCATTGACGGGGCCTATCCGAATGTCAGCTTGTTGGGGACGGAAGAAAAGGGCGAAGCCTACGTAGCCGCAGTGAAACCCTGGAGCGAGTTGCCTTCCAATTTAACCGACATTTACTATGAATTGTCGCCGACGTTCAAAAAGTACGGCTACCGAAATTTCTTGTCGCTGGAGTGCCGTACCCGAAAAGATGAGGTTTGGCTGGGCGACCCCTGTTGCCGTGCCGGATCGCCGCCTTTCGAGTTGCAGTTGAACATGCTGCGTAACCTTCCCGAGATTCTTTGGGAAGGGTCGGGCGGTAAACTTGTCGAGCCGAAATACGCCGGCCGCTACGGATTCGAGTTGATCGTTCACAGCGAGTGGGCCGACAAAAATCCTCTGCGCCTCGAATTCCCCGACGAATTCCGAGACAAGATCAAACTGCGCTACGCATCGAAGTTCGACAACGGGATATGGGTGATGCCGCAGGGCGCTGGACCTCGAGTGGCAGCGGTGGTTACGCATGGCGATAGCCTGGAGGATTTGTTCGCCGAAGCCGAGGAAATCAGCCTCCAAATCAAGGGCATACAAGTTGAGTCGTTCACGCACTCCATACCAGCGCTGAGGAAAACGCTTGCAAAACTGCGGGAGTGGGGGATAATCCTGAGTGAGGAGCAATGAAAATGCGAAACATGAAAATCACATTGGCGCTGACGAGCTTGCTAACGGTGCTGATTCTGATCCTGCTAGGAGTAGTCCCTATACCTCCAAGAGTGGCGCACGCCCAGGCTATCGGCTATGTCCTCAGCGGTCAACAAAATGTAACCGCTACGGCTGCCGTTGTGACCGGCACGAGCTATGGAAGCATTTGCATCAAGGCGCTCGCCGGGAACTCGATCAATGTCTACCTCGGGGGAAAGGGCGTGACGGATTCTACGGGCATGGAACTCGCGGCGGGCAATTCTTACTGCGCTCCAAACAACTCGAATGAGTTTTATGTGGTTGCCTCGACAACTGGAGCCTCGGTGAGTTGGATCGTGTCAAGGTAAATGGTGCCAAAATGAGAACAAAATTCTTGCTGGCGGCTTGCTTTTTGCTGTGCTTCTCTGCTCAATTCTACGGGCAAACGGTAGGCCCGACCAATTTCAACGGCGGCGGTAGCGGCAGTGGTGCCATTATCGTAAGCTCAGCACCATCATCCTGCGTTGCAGGGGCAATCTACATCAACACCATTGGTGGCGTGATGTACTTTGGCGAGACTGGAAACGTTTGTGTGACCGCAGGTGGAGCAAGCTGGCTCACCTCGCTGAACGGACTCACGGGGGCAACTCAGACGTTCGCCACGGGCACAACGGGCACGGCATTCGGAATCGTTTCGAGTGGCACAACTCACACTTTCAACATCCCAATGGCTGCAACTTCCAGCGTGACTGCTGGTTTGCTCTCGAATACCGACTATGCCGCGTTCGCAGCAAAACAAGCTGCTCTATCATCGAACTCTGGCGCTACGCATGAGTGGATTTCCAGCTTTACGGCTCCCAACACATTCGGCTTAAGCCAGCCAGCCTCGTCTGACTTATCGGATATCGCAACGCTTAACGCAGCCACGGCTGCGAATCTTGCGTCCTACACGAGCTATTCTGTTTTCGGGGCCGGGAATGCTGCAAAGACTTGGATTACACCCACGGCCAACGGTCAGTGTTTGATGTCGGGAGCGTCCGCCTATGCCACCACCACTCCGAGCTTCCAAACCTGCCCTACGGGTAGCGGCGGCGTGGGAACAGGAACGCAGTATGGCGATGCGTTCTACGACACAACCACCACAGTAGCCAGCAACACGCCCGCTGCGGTCAACGGCATTTATCAGGTCATTCATAACGTCACCACTGGCGCGGCCGTTGCGCCGACTCAGGTGTTGGCGGGCATCCCTGTCAACGCTCAGACAGGCTCGACTTACACCTTGGCCTACAGTGACCGTGGCACATTCATACGGGTCAGCGGCGGAACCACTTTTACTCTTACCCTCCCCGCGGCCTCGACTAATCTAGCTTCAAACCTGCCATTCATTGTAGGAAATTTCAATAGCGACACAATGAGTCTCACACCTACAACGCCTAACAACATCGACGGTGGGTCGGGTCAGGCGAGCGAAACCTTACCCTCTAATTGGGCCGCACTCGTATATCAGGATGCAGGCTCACCTATCAACTGGTGGATGGTGAAGTTCCCAATGATCGGGGGTAGTGGTGGTGCAAATCCTGCCTTGTCCAATCTGGCTGGAGTAGCTATCAATACAGACCTTCTGCCGGCCTCAGCGGGAGGCGCGAACTTAGGCAACGCCTCCTATCCTTTTGGGAGTTTGTACTTTAACGGCTCGCTCAATTACGTGGGCTCTAGTGCTTTCGCGCTCTCTGGAACGCCGGGAACGTGTCCAGTTGCGGGCACCAACTTAGGCCAACTCTGTATGAGTTCGACGGGGAATCGTCCTGTCTACTCCTACAACGGCGCGGCAAACACGAACGTCATGCTGGCGAGCGACACCAGTTTTGCCGGCAACGCAGCCATGGCCACGTACTCGACCTCGCAGGTTTCCGCACCGCCTTTTCAGCTCGGCCTCAATCGCGGAAGCAACATGGCTCCGGCATTTGCCAGCACAAACTACACAAAGACAGATTGGACAGAGGGAACGGGCTCGATAGTGGGCAGCGCATCAAGCGCAGCCAACAGCTTCCATCCGACGACTGCCCTTGTGCCCGTTAGCGGGCAGACCTACCAGATTGATATTCCTGTCACGACTTGGAGTAGCGGGACTTTAACCGTGAGTTTCGGCGGTGCATCCAGTCGATCTATCACTGTTGCTGCCAACACCACCTATCGGGTCTATCTGACCGCAACATCTGATTCAGGCAACCTCACCGTGATCGGCAATTCCAGCGGCACTTTAAGTATGACGATCACGAATATCGCCTGCAAGCGGGCAGCTTACGATGCCACCAGCGGGGCGAATGTCAACATCGTGATTGACACCAATTCCGGTCTGACGGTGCCCCTCGTGGTCTACCAGCCCGTCGCTACAGCGGGTTGGACTTACGAAGAGTACACAATCGCCGCCTACGCGATCACAGTCAAAACCGCAAACGGGACGGACACCTGGGAGTGGGGCACCAGTACATACACTTCGACCCTCACCTTCGCCGCAACCCGGCAAACCTTCCTGACTCTGGTTAGCTTCGTCACTGGCTATTGGGACAGTGCTGGTTTGAATGGGACCGTGACACCGGCATGAGAAAATACCTTCTGCTTTTGGCACTCCTGATCTGCGCCCCGCTTCGTGCCACCGTCTACTATGTGGCGAACGCGGGCAGCAACTTCGCCTTGCAACTCGGCTCCCCTGCAAGATTCACCGGCACGAACGTAGGCCTTATCCAATACGCCCCACCGGGATTCACCTCGATAGGCGGCGTGCCGACTCAGCCCATGCCGGGAGTGGGCGGGGTGATGTAGCGCCGGGAGGGAAGAGGACGGATGCGAACGCGCCCGATTGACGGCCTGACGGTAGTAAAAGGGGGAAAGTTATGCGTATTAAGTTACTCATTTTAGCACTTCTAATCTCAGCAACCTGTTATGGCCAATTTACCATTGGTGGAACAGGAGTAGGAGTAGTTGCTGCTACGCCGACCTTCTCGCCCGCAGCCGGTGCTGTTTCTAACCCAACCACAGTGACAGCTTCCAGCGCAAGTGGATGCTCGTCATATATGTACCTAGATACGAACAACCCTCCAACCACTCAACAAACCACTTACAGCGTGACCACGGGTGTAACACTCTATGCGCAAGTGAAAGGTTGCACCGGATACGCCAACAGCGCGATTGCGAGCGCAACGTATACCATCAGTGGCGGGAGTGCCTTTGCCTACGTTAGCGCGGGGGGTAATCACGGTGCAACAGGCAACCTTGCAATAACCTACTCGCCGACCACTGGAAACCTAGTGGTCGTTGACGTGTACGAATATAATAGCAGCGCCAATCCTCCCACCGGAGTAAGCGACAACGGCACATCTGGCGGGTGCAGTTACTCTGCCGCCTACACAGCGAAGAACTTTTACGCCGGTTATTACATGGTTGAGTATTACTGCCTGTCTGCCGTCGCCTCAACCACTACAATTACCGTTGCGGCAGGAACAGGCTCTGGAGCCCTTTCAGCCAATATCACTGAGTGGCATCGAGCCTCCGGTTCGTGGGTCCATGACGCTTCTGCATCCAGTGTAGCAACCGGGGCTACATCCTCTGGTGGTGGATACGTTGCCACAGGCGCGAGCGTCACTCCGACTTCAGGTGCCCCCGAAGTGATTATTGGGCAGTTTATCAACTTCAGCAACTACACAACAAATTGGGCTACCTCAGGAAGTTGGACATTGTATAACAATGAGGAGGATGTGGTTGAGAGCACCTTAAACGGTGTCACAGGCCAGATCGTTACATCAACATCAGGCTCTTACTCTCCGCTTGCCTCATCCGGTTCGACGGCTGTAACGTATTACGGCATGAGCACGACCTATAAATAGGAGTACTGAATTGTCTGCATCAATAAAATTCGCGCTCTTGATGTTCGTTCTTCCTTTCACGGCGTTCGGTGCTGGTGGAACTTGTCCCTCCGGGGCTAACTATTTGAATACCAGCACCAATTCGCTTGTCACTCTATCTAGCCTCGGTGTTACAAGCTGCTACTTCATCGCAGCCAATGGTAGCGACTCGAATGACGGTACGACTGAAACTACCTCCGGCCATCTTCCCTGGGCACATGCGCCAGGGATGCCAAACTGCACAAGCAACTGCGCCAGCGCAACAATTTCTGCGGGAACCGGAATCATATTTCGAGGGGGTGATACCTGGCACTTTGGTAATAGCAGTCTCTCCCCCTACACAGGTGGAACACTGACAGCGGGATGGAGTGGAAGCAGCGGGCATCCCATCTACTTCGGCGTCGATCAATCCTGGTATTACGGTTCAGTCTGGGCGCGGCCCATCTTCACTGGCGATAATCCTACCAGCACTTCAGTTGTCTCGTCCTGTCTGCACCAGAGCGGCAGCAGCAACCAGATCATAGACTTCAGCAGCTACAACTACGGGTGGTTCGACAATTTTGAAGTAACCGGCTTTTGCCAGGCTGGTTCCATCACCACCGAGCAGGTGCAGATGCGCTACGGCGAGAGCACCAACATGGTGTTTACCAACAACTATTCTCATGGCTGGACTCACGTAGCCTATAGCTGCTCGGGTGATGCTGGAATCTGCACCTACCTGTGGATCTTCGGTGGAGGGCCGGGAGGCAGTCAGTCAACGGACAATGGAGAAACACTAGCCTATAACGTTGTGGATGGCTCGGACTCCGACCCGGCAGGAGCGGAATTGGGCAAGGGTGGCTTCTCCAAGGTCTTTTACAACGTCTTCCGCTATGTCGCTCAGACGGTCGCGAACAACGTTCACTCGGTCCACGACAACTGGTTTGACCACTGGTACTGCCCTGGAGATGCGAACGATCACCCCAACACGTTCGAGGAGTTGGGCGAAAACACCGTCTCGAACACAGCGGCGGTTTACAACAACGTTTTCAGCCACATCTTGTCTGATTCCGGCTCGTGCGCGGCCGGTGGCGGGAACGTGCTGCTATGGCCCGATCCTCCCGTGGGGAATACCGAGTACGCCTTCAACAATGTGTCGTTCAGCGTCTACAACTCAGAGGATTTCAACATCGGCCAAAACGGATCGTCGCAGGGTTCCGAGGCGATATTCAACAATTCTTGGGAAAACTCCTCAAATTCAACTACCTACGCCTGTCAAAGCACTTCCGCGACTGTTACCATAGCGAACGATTTCAGCGTGACGGATAATTCAAGTCAGTACGGATGCTCAGCGTGGAATCCCACCAAAGTCACCAACCTGCTGCTTAGCCACGCTACCGCAACGACCGATGGTTATGTGAACTCAGGGACCTATGCCTGGTCCCCGCCCGGCGGCAGCGGCGTGACGGTGGGAGCGGGGACAAACGAAAAGAGCGCGTATTGTTCGGCGCTCACGACCATCGCCGCATCCGACGCCATCCTTTCCGATGCCGCGAGCGCCTGCCTGAATGATACTCGATACGCTTGCACTTACAGCACCGGAAACCATACCGTAAACTGTCCAGCGAGAACGGTGAACACAAGGCCAACAAGCGCTGCGTGGGACGTGGGATCATACGAGTATTCCAGTGCCTCTCCCGTTGCGCCCACAGTCACAACCACTACAGCCACCAGCATCACATCAACCAGTGCCAGTTCCGGCGGCGTAGTCAGTTCCAACGGTGGCGCATCGGTGACATCTGAGGGTGTTTGCTACGCGATCACGGCCAATCCCACGACTCCATGCACGTCTGACGGTACGGCTACACCGTTCACAAGCTCTCTATCTGGACTAACTGCCAGCACTCTCTATTACTATCGGGCTTTCGCAACAAATAGTGTGGGCACGAGCTATGGAAGTGATCTATCGTTTACCACGGCAGCCGCGGTGCCAGCCGTGCCAGTGGCGCCAGCCGTGCAGTTGCTTGCCCTGAAAGTGACCTCGCCCAAGCCGATTAGGCCGTGGAAGGTGGCTCACACTCTAAACCATATCCCAACCGTAGTCATTCCATCTATGACCTCGGCTGGCAATATCTGGTGGACGGCGGTTGATGGCACCAATATTTCTCTCATGGGTTCGGCATCGGGATTGACGGCTGTGTTTTACGTGGAGTGAATATGAGAAAGCACTTATCTTTAATGCTTTTGGCGTTGCTGTGGGTGCCCATTGCGGCGCGCGCCACCGTTACGAGTCAGACTACAAGCGTCTCCTTTGCCTGCACGGGGAGCGTTGGCCCGTTCCCATTCACTTTCCCGATTAGTGATCCCACGGCCTTGACCGTCATTCAGGCAGGCGCTACTCTCGGCCCTACCACGTATGTCGTCGCTCCGGTCAATAACAATTACGCGAATGGCGGGAGCGTCACGCTGAACACCGCGTGTGTGACGGGAACCTTGGTTTTGCAGAGGAACACGCCTCTTACCCAAACGAGCGTCTTTAACGACAACATGCCGATTCCCTTCAAGACTTTCGAGCGCGGCTTGGATAAGCTGACCGAAATTGACCAGGATTTGTGGGAATACATTGACACTTATGTGTGCAAAACCCCGTGCGGAAGCGGACCCGGGCCTGGAAGCGGAAACGTGAGCAACAGTGGAACTCCCACTACAGGGCAGCTTGCTCAGTGGACGAATGCGACGACAATCGAGGGAATCTCCACGATAGCAACGACACAGCTTCCCGCGACGATCCCCGGAGGGATTCAGGATACCGGAGTCAGTGGGCAGGTAATCAACGTCAAGAGCCCTCCCTATGGGGCCACCGGCAGTGGCAGTACGTCGGACACGGCAGCGGTCAATTTGGCGATTGCCTATTGCAACACGAACGGCGGGACTCTTTACTTCCCCACTGGGACTTACTTGATGACTGCGACCCCTACGGCCATTACCAATCGCGCTTGCAACGTCCAAGGTGTCGGCAGGGCAAGCACGATTATGACCACGAGCGCCCACACGGGAATAGCCCTGCTCAAGATGCAGGTTTCGGGGTTTGACCTTGCCACGCACAATAATTACATCCATGATGTTTCCTTTAACTGCAACTCCAGCAACACAAGCGCTGGGGGAACGCGAAACAACGTGGGCATCTGGATGCTCGACTCGGCTTGGATGGAAATGCACAATGTCACCGTGACGAACTGCCTGAGCGGGATTCTCCAAGAGGATAATGCCTACTTCGAGGAAGGGAACAACTTCGACAATATCCAGGCGTCAAACAACACGGCGGGATTCACCCTGCAATGCGACACGTCGAATAGTGCGGGTTGCTCGTTTGAGCAGAGCGTCTATTCGGAGTACTGCCAGACTCAATCGCCTGGAGATTCCTGTTTCCATTTGGATGTTTGCAATACGGGAACCTCTGGCAGTCCGACCGGTGCGAACGCCTTTTGCACGCCAGATTCTAGCGCCTCGACCAACGTAGGGATGACCAACGAGACTATTCACGTCGAGGGCAACCTGCACGCCTCTGGAGCCTGCCCCTGGTCTGGAGGCTCTACAGGATGCACAGCCGTTTTCTTGCTCGACGCTGGGGGTGTGTGGGGGAGCATGAGCGGGCAGCCGGAAGTTGACGCGGGCACGGGATACGCTTTTTTCAGCAACTTGAACACAGCGGAAAACTCCGTCACCGCGAGCGGTCTCTTCGGCGTCAGCAATGGCGGCAACCTCTTTGGTGGAACTTGGACGGCGGGGTATCAGTTCTTTCGCGGTCCAGGTCCGAATTACATGGGAACGCTCACAACAACGACCGGAGCTTATGACCAACTCACGAACAACGGCATCGCGCCGGGCTCACGGTGCTTCTTCACGCCGACCAACAGCATCGCGTCATTGATGACGAGCCTCTACATCGACAGTCCCGCAGCTAATTGGGGGTTCGTGTATTTTCACCATCCAACCACAGCGTCAGGCACCTTCGACATCTGGTGCTACTAGGGAGGTCAGCCGTGGCTGACGAAAATGGAAAGGGAACCCTGAGAAGGGAACTTGTAGTTGCCGTTGTCTCTATTTTAACGACTGCGCTTCTCGGAGCCGTTGGATGGGGCATCGTAGATCGCATCCAATGGCAGGCCGACAAGCAACAAATCGCAATCAACACTGGGCGTCTTGACATCATTGAGAGAAGGCTGTCCCAAACCCCGTTTGATCCTCAAATGGCTAACGAGGTCGCCAACTTGAGGCAGGATGTCAAAGACCTAAGCGCACGGATAGACGCGCTCCTGGTTGCTCTCAACAAGCGCCGCTCAAGCATTGACCCTCCAAGTGCTTTTGCCAGCAGGCCAGGCGACCTTGCAGCAAAGAAAAAGGCAGGCCAGGATAGCCCATGAACCCGACCGCTCAGCCGATTGTTCGGGCCTGTCCGAGATGCGGCTGCATCTTGCGGAAGGGCACGGGCGAGGATGACCATTTCGAGTGCCCGGACTGCGGATGGAGTGACCGACCGGAACCGGAGAAGCGGCCGGCTTGATTCAAGAATAGTTGAGTTAAAGGAGAATCACTATGCCAGTACCAGTTTTGATCTGCGTTGTGTTCGCGTTCGTACTTTTCCTGTTGGCCGCTTTCGCGTGGCCGCCTGCGGTTGATCCGTACCGCTTGAAGATAGTCGCTGCGGGGCTGGCGTTCTACATGCTCTCGTTATTTGTAACCCAGATTCTCAAGGGCTGAGGAGGCTCATCATGGGATTGATTTTGTTGATCGTTGTGCTCTTGCTCCTGTTCGGCGGGGGCGGTGCCTATTGGGGCAATCGACAATGGGGTACTGGCGGCGGCATCGGCATCTTTGGCGTCGTGCTCATCATCCTGATACTCCTCTATTTCTTCGGCCATTTGAGGCTGTGATGGAAATTGACATGATCTCAAACCGCCAAGGTGTCCCGCGAGACAACCTCGTATTCGTCACACCTAAAAAAGCCCTGATCTCAATGACGATAGAACTCCACAGACTGAGCGCCTTGGCGGATTCATACCTAAACACAAGAAAGGAAAAGACATGAACTGGGCATCAATTACGAAGAATTGGAAGACCTCGCTCGGAGGTATAGTTGCTTTTCTTTTCAGCGTTCCCGCGTTCGTCTCAGCCCTGCAAGCCTGGGCCGCCGGGAAGCCAGTTGACTGGAAGTCTGTTTTGGTAAGTTTGGCGATGACGGCAGCGGGTAGCGGCCTCTTGCTGGCAAAGGACTCAACAACGCACTCCACGGAGCGCGAAGTCTTTGCTGCTACAACGGCGGCAAGCGCACCTAAAACCCCCTAGAATCACGTTCCTTGGGGTCGCCCTTGAACGCTAGTGGATTGGCTGGGCTTTGGTGCATCCCACTCGCCTTTCAGGATTTTTTCGAGCCTCATCTGGAGAGTTGTCCCAAAGACCATCCCTCCGCAGACCTGCTTCGCCAGGTAGATGATGTTGCGGAGCCGCTGCAATTCCTCTTCCTTTTCCTTCAACAGACGTTCCATGTGGTCAAGGTCGTTCATCATGGTGATCTCCGCCTCCTCTTATAACGAAGTTCCGGCCTGACCGCCCGCCACTCCCTGCCGATACAGTCCACATGCCAGCCGGGATGGTCCTCCTCAAGTTGGCACTGATAAGTCCCTTTCTTGCGACCGTAGAACTTGACTGCATAGCACTGGGTATCCATGTCGTGAGCTAACTGTCTTCCGGGTTCTCTGCCACTAATTCCAGCCACAAAAAATCTCGCGCTCATTCTATCCTCATCTGCACGTCCCCTCGAAGCGTAGGCACGACCGCCTTTTGCCGGGTTTGTCCCCCGTATCCGCCCTTACCTCCTGCCGGTACCGGCTGGGCGCGGGTTAAATCTGCCTCCGCCCGTTTCTCGGCACTTTTCGCAATCACACAGAATGTCGCCTGGCTTATGGCATGGTTTCCTCAATTGGCCTCACCCGCCTTTTTGCGCTGGTTGCGCCTGTCCCGCTCGTCTTCATGATCCTCACACCTTTGCTTTTTAGCCGCTTGACTGCCCTGTTCACGTCGTTAACTTTCAAACGTAGGGCAAGCGCGATCTCTAAAGTATTTACTTCTGTGCGCCCCAAAGTGCGGATGGCCTGAATAAAAGCATAAACAGCTCGGGCAATTGTGTCTTCCGTGCGACGACTCACAATCTACCTCTTCGCGCCAGTTGCGCCTTTCACTCACAAGGAGGGACCGCCGCAATCCCGTGACGACTGCGGCGGCGTATACGGAGTCAGGTGGCTCCGGGGCAGGGATAATTTAACTCGACGCTTGGGCTGCCGCGACGGTTTTCGGGTGATTGGCAAGCACTTGGGATTCCAACATCGCCAGGGTCGCCGTTGCGCCATTCACAATAGCCGTGATCTTTGCTGTAGTCTTGGCATCTTTCACCTGAGCCGCTGCCAATAGTTGAGACAGATTGTCGTGAACAGTAGTAAACGCATCCTGAACCTTTGCCAGCGCCGTGTCATTGGGATTCGCCTCGTATTCCTTCACAACGTTTTGCAGGGCCGCGAGTCCGTTGGTTGCCAAGGTGGTAGCCTCAGTAATCAAAGCTGCCTCCCCAGGCAACAGGACCGATGCAAGACCCGACGCGATGGGGATGATTCCCGAGACAATCGTGATGATTTCGTTCACCACGGAACTAGGGTTGACGGTGCAGGCACAGCACGTCAAAGCTAGAAACAGGCAAAGTGACGCAAGAAAAATGATCGTACAGGCTTTCTTCATGTGGTTTTCTCCTCCTGAGAGTGTTGGGGCGGCAGTCTGGCCCACCGCCCCGATTAGGCTACTTTTTTGCCGCTTCCGTGGAAGCCGCAACAGAGGTTGCCACTGCCGTTGAGAATGACCCGACGATGGAAGTGGCCACACTCGCTGCCTCAGCAAGCGTGATGTTGTACACCTGCGTTGCGACATTCCCATTGGCATCTGTGGCCGTGACTGTGAGGGAACACGCGGAGCCGTTCGCTCCTGGTGCGTTGTAGGCGATGGTATTTCCGGTGACGGCTCCAGGTGCTACTACCGTTGCGTCTGAAGTGGTCATTGCCCACGTAATGCCCGTGGTCATCGGATTGCCGTACTGGTCCAGACAAGTTCCCGTGAACACGCCGGATTCGATCAAGAGACTGATTGCTAAGGGGTTCATTTTCCTCCTTCTTCGTCTGACTTCGGTTGAGAATGCACCAATTATTCTTCTGGGAATTCTTGGTGGTCTTCTACGGGGCCTGTGCATTTCGACCTCCCCGACCCTAGGTGGTTGGCTTGGCTTGAGTTTGCGAAGGGGTTGATGCCCCACCCGCTGCGGTCACATTGGCGGCAACCAAAGCCGCGTAAAGCTCCAAAACAGCCGCAGAAATGGCCGTGGTGAAATTGGCAACGTTGGCGGCGATTTGCTCTGCGCTTACTCCCACTCCGCCAACGATGGCGTCTCCAGTGGCCGTCCGTACCGGGCTGACCGTCTGCTCGTTTTCGGTTCCGCCCGTTTGGTCCTGGGTGACGTTATCCATATTGACCGCGTGATCGAAGGCTGCGCCGTTCTGTGCTGCGCGAATCGTCACGGCGGAATAATCTTGCGCGATCTTGTGAGCGAGGGCATTCCAACGTCGGGCGTTTTCCTGATTGTCGAGCAACGCCTGGTTCTGGAGTTGTGCTGCAAAGTCATACGCCATCTTCTGATTCAAGCTGGCCACGTCCGAACGTCCGGGAGGTCCATCGTACACAACCTGTGTCGTTCCATCTGCCATAGTTTGATTCTCCTTTCCCGCCACTGGGGGCGGTTCCCTTACTGTTTCAATCCACGCCCCGTTTGGAGGGCGCTACTTTCCTGAAAAACCTTCGGGTGATCTTCTCCATGCGGCGGTCCCGTCGCCAAGTGTACCACTGTCCGAGCATGGGAGCCAATTCGTCAGACAGCAGGTCCCAGGGCACGGCCACTGCGAGAGCGAGCGTTGCCCACCACCAGTGCGCGCCATCGGCGGCGACGAAGAGAGCCCCGAGCAGGAAGCAGACGAGATGGGACTTGGTGCGGATCATGTCAGCCTTTGGCACGAGGCCACCGCCACGTAATCTGGGTGCTTCTTCTTCATGTGCGCGGCGAGTTGCTTAAAAGATCGGCGGCAACACGGACAAACGCCATTTGCAATTCTCTTCTCAAGTTTCGTCATGGTGTTCCTAGTTTCCGCTAGGGCCCTTTGAGTCTCTTCGTGTTTGCGTCGTTCCGCTTCCAGAAGCCTTGTTAGCTTCACAACTTCTGGCTCCACGTAGACTCGGGCGTGTCCATTCGGGCAATAGAAGTCTCCACCATTCTCACGCCGATCCTTTTGGAGCTGCTCCGGCATCTCAAAAGAAATGCCGCATTGTCCGCAAATCATAGCTACCATTTCCACGGTAATGGCCACAGGCTTTTCTCCTTTCACATCCTTTCGACCAGCGAGCGGAGCCATGCGCGTATCGGGTCCGAAAGGTCGAAATCCTCAATCGCTCTTCTTAGTTCGACTCGGACTTGCTGCATGGTTATCTTCTCTGGCTTCCCCTCGGTCTTGCTCACAGACGCCGTACCGCGCGTTGCGTCCTTAAAGTTGACTGCCATTGGTCACTCCTTGTCTGTGTTCGCTTCCCAAACCTCAATCTCTGCTCGTTCGGGATCGCCGTAGAACTTTCTTGCAAAGAGGTCCGTTATCTGCGAGTCGTCATCGAAACAAATTCCTGTTAGCGCATCGCCAATTGAACGGCAGAGCTTGTCGAGGTCCGGCTTCACCACACAGAATGCCTTTTTGCTCTTCGATGCCGGCCGCTGGAAATAGAAGGTCAAGGTCAAATCCACGGGAACCTTTTTGGGGATTCGCGTATAGTGCCCCTCATTCATGGCCGTAATCGCCGCTATCGAGACTTGCTGTCTGAAAGACTTCAGGTTCTTGTTGTCGCTGGTCACGACAGGGAACTTCATACCCTTGCGCATGAAAGCGCGAGTTGACCCCTGGGGCTCGGGTTTGCAAAAAACGGTGAACTTTATCATTACAACAACCCCCAGTTTATCCTCCGTGATCGCTTCGCCATTTCATTGCGAGCCCTGCGACGAGCAAGTTGATTGGGTTGTCGCAGTCCGCGAGTATGGCGACCCCCGCGATGTCTTTGGAATGGGGGTTTAGACGTTTCCCCGGCCAACTTGAAAATCGGGGCGTTCGGTATCAGTCCCAATATCTTTGCAATCTCTCGGAAAATGTTCATTTCTCCACCTTCAGCAGCCCGTTCCTATAGCGCCAGTACCAGGACTTCACGCATCGGTCCCACTCTGACCCGTCCTGTGGCTCCCCGCAGGACACCGCCATCGGGCGCTTGCTCGAATCCAGCGGGAGAATCATTTGGCGATACACGGGCTGTTTATTTAACTGGAGTAGGGCCGCGTATCCTGCGAGTTGGAGCTTATGCCACTTCCGAAAAGTGGGCTTGATGTCCACCAGATAACGAAGCCCCGCGATCTCCGCTATCAGGTCGGGTTGCCCGGTAAACGGGAAGTCGCCCTTTGCATAGAGGCGCTGTTCCACGGCAAGGGGCTTTGCCTTCATTCTTTCCATCCAGTCGAGGAATCTCTCGGCCCGGTCTCTCAGAGGCCCCTCGAACTGCTCAAGATCAATCTTCTGCCCGCGTGCTATCCGTGAGACAATATCGTGAAGCCTTATTCCGAGTTCACGCGCTGGCTCAAGGGCCTCTAAGGGTATGCCGCTTAGATCGATCAGACCTAAATCGGAGATTATCCTGGTTACGCTCGGAATAAACCTTTTAGGCATAGACCACCCATTCAGGCCATTGTTCTGCCTGTGTCTGTGAATTTGTCCTTTGCGCCCTTAGCTCACACGCGGGTTGGTCAGGTCCGTCAGGCCGTGAGCATATCTGCTGCAAAGGATTGTCAGAGGAAGACGCCTCGTCAAAGCGGCATGGCCAGCTAGTTGCAGGGTCGGCAGAGCCAGCATTTGAGGTTTCACCGCTTTCGCCATTCAGCCTCCGGCTGACGAAGGAACAGCGATAGCGCCTCTCGGTTTGGTTGTGTGGGATTGTATGAGTGACTTCATGTTCCCCCAGCCTCTTTGGGAGACCGAGCGAGGGAAGAGGCCCCTCGCTCAGTGGAAAACTTGCCCGCGCTGCCGCTTGCACTGCGTCAGCGTCTCCCACTCTACAAAAGTCGGGTTGGCGTGTCAAGCTCAAAGTGAAATGTCCTTAAACAAGTTCGGATGCTCTTCGACCAAAGCGACTTTCTTACTGCGACGTTTCGCCAAATCAGCAGTTTCAGCTTTATGACAGGCCGTGCAGAGGGTCCGGTAATTATCGAGCCCGCATGCGCCTCCGCCCTCCACAACCGGAACTATATGGTCGGCTTGCCACAAGTCACCGCTTCCACGCGCTCTGCGAGTCCTTGGTACTCCACTCCGCCAAAAGGCATTCTCAAAAACATCCTTTCCGCACTTCGCGCATATCCCCTTGTCGCGCTTGAAGACTGCAATTCGGACCTCCATCGCAGAGGTTTTGAGGCTGAAACTGTCGGCGCATTGTTTGGAGCAAAAAGTTCGTCGTTGCTTTGCTGTGATGTCGGCGCCGCATTCGAGGCACGCCAGTCTCCCATTGGTGCCCATCACCTGCTTGGTCGAATATGTCTCGTGCCATCTCTGAGTGGTCATACGAGTTTGCGTCCGCAGATCATCCCTGCCTCTCAATGCCGACTAAATTGCAGTACGTTTTGTCGCCCTTCGTGACCTTCCGGTACGTGAGATAAACACTCGCCCCCTTGCGACCTGACCATTCCACGATCAGCGTCTTGTTGAAGGTCCCGAAGTCAACGCCGTCGATTGTGATGAAGCCAGGGGCTTTGCCACGGGGAGCCTTAATGTCCGTGATGGTGCCGGTGCGCTCCAACAGAGTATCGTCTTCCTTGCCATTCTGAGGGGGTTCAGGCTCCGGCGTAGGGGTAGGTGGCTCCTCGGGAGCTTGCGTCGATTCTGGAGCCGTTCCCGGTTGATTACCTGCCACTTCTGGAGCTTCCGTCGTCACTTCGATGGCGTCCGTCACATCCAAAACCGCTTCTGCGGCTGCCGAGGCTTCCGGCAGGGCAACGGGAAGCGATGCCTCACGCTGGTCATCGAGCGTTGCCGCGCGCACGAAGTTGCGGCCGACGTCCAGCGGGATTCGGGAACTGCCAGCCGTTCGTACAGGCGTTTTGCGATACATCATCATCGCATCCGTGACCCAAGGACCGTTTGCAGCGGCCCGACTCCTCATGCGGTGCTTTTCCAACGTTTCAAAGTCCTGCCATTCGACTTCTTTGTGCCCGTCAGGAAACTCAATGAGCACATAGGCGCCGATTAAATCCCCACATCCCTCTCCACGTTTCTTTGGAATATAGGGCTTGTGGCTTACAGGGTTATCAGCGCCATGGTCAATAGAAAATTGGTCTTTCGCAAAAACAAGCTGCGCGTTGAGGTGGATGTGGGCTCGGGATGCCAGAGCAATTAAGCCCTTGTATCCAGGCCAAAATTGGCAGATGGGAACCCCATGCTCTTTGATGGGAACAAGGAATGCCTGCCCGAATTGAGGGTCGAGGGACAGTCCGAAGATTCCCGCTTCCACAATGGAAGTGGCAACCGAAAGGGCTGTGCAAGCGAGCAAGCCCGGACTTCTTCGGACGACCCTTTCGGCAATAATCATGTGCTGCGATGCGTCCAAGCCAAGGCCCGGAACCATAAGGCGCATAAGCTCCTTCTGGAGCTTTTCTTTCACGGGCGCGCTCTCTAAAAGGTCTTTGGCGGTCGTTACCGCTTGACTGGTTTGTTGGATTGCCATTTTATTCCCCCTTCCCTTCGCGCAGACGATAGATTCTTGACGATTTGCATGGAGCCATGTCATCCCCGGACTTGCTTTTGTGAGTCATTCGATACCGCGTAACTCCGACCCCAACCGGGGGCATCCAGATTTCGCTATCATCGCAATATTCACAATTCGCCTTTGCCGCTTCGAGTAGCGCGGCGTCCCAGCCAGCATTGAACCACCCTCTTGCCTCCGATTTCTGTTTCCTATGCTTCGTGGGAAATTCACCAAAAGGCGTCCACAACTTTTCAAACGTTTCGTCTCGGGTCATGGCCGCACCTCCTCTCTCTAATTGGGTGCCGCCGTGGGGTTTCGGCCTCGTCCTCCCCCCGTTGCTGAACCGCGAGGCCCGTCTAGTTCAGCCTACCCGAGGATTATCCTTCGGACGGCGGCAAAACTTATCTGACTGCCTTTCGGCTAAAGCTCGTGGATTCCTCAAACACAACGCCGGGAGGGGGGTTCTGTCCGCCCATCGCGTCAGCTAGTTTGTTTAGCGCCGACTCATTCACTAGTAACAGTTGGTAGCTGTGCTTTCCATCCGCGATAGCCCGAACGAGTTTCACCATGTCCACGACGCGCCCCTTGAATTTTTTCTTCGTATTCATGCTGGTTTCTTCGGGCATCCGGCTTTCGACAAAGACCTCTTCGGCCCGGACCTGCGAAGCCTGCTCTTGAAGTTGGCGCTCGCGCTCCTCAGCTTCGCGCTTCAAGCGAAGCTCTGTCTCTTTCGCAAGCGCTGCCAAACGCGCGGCCTCTTCCTTATCCTTGTTCTCACGCGCCTGCTCCGCTAGTTCGTTAATCCGAGCACGCTCAGCAACCGCCTCTTGCTCCATGCGCTCGCGTGCAGCCTCCGCTTCGGCTCTCAAACGTGCCCTTTCCGCTTCGGCCTTGGCCTCTGCCTCTTGCCGCTTCTTTTCTTCCTCGCGCCTCACGCGCTCGGCTTCCTGGTCCTGCCACTTCCTCATACTGCCTTGCAGGAATAGATCGCGTTCCATGAGAATCGCGTCAAACTTGTTGAATAGGGCGTTTGCGCTCTCCCAAGTCTTTCTGGCGAGGAAGCACATGCCCTCGGCAGGGCGAAGGTTTTTCATATCGTAAGGCTCGTCTTTGAGCCAATGCGCCAAATCCTTGCGCTGTTTGCGAGTCCACGCAAGGGCTTGGTCGACGTCCGCGTAATCTGAGGCACAGCGGATTATCGACGGTACTTGCACCTCAGTTACAGGCACGATGAACTGCGTTTGAAGGTACTCCTCGGGACTTCTCTGGATTTCAGGCATGTGGTTTCTCCTTGGTCTTGGCAAGCTCGCGCTCCCGTGGCGCCGGCATCGAATTCTCAATTAGCGGGATTACTGCGTCACGAATGAACTTGCCAACGCTTTTCTCGGCGCTCTTCGCAAGCGCGCGTATTTTTCTCTTCTCGGAAATCGTAACTAGGATCGTGATTCGTGCCAGTTTGGTTGCCATAATATGCACATGATAATCTAATTTTAATGCTTGTCAAGAGAAAAATGAAATGCGCGTAAAAATATTTTCGCCTCACCTCACTGCCTGCCCCTCCAGTGTAAGAGGCAGGCACTACGTTGAAGCGGTGCGATTGTCTCTGACAATCCGCCTTTCTCCTCGGCAAAGTGCGCGCCGAAGCTCGCTACTACACACGCTTGAGAATGTCGAGCACAGATTCAAACTTTGTGGTCCGAGTCCCACTTCTTGAGCCATCTTTGCTGGTCTGGAGTAGCCGCCGGACCAATAGAACGGATGAAATCTGCGGTTTCTGAGCAGGCTGAGGGGTCTGGTGGCTGCCAGGGTTCTGCTTTGGCTGACAATTTACCATTTCCGTTTCCTCCGAATCTTCCGAGATTGTGCTTCCAGGTCTGAACTGAGCCCTTCCAAACCTTCATGGGATTCTTACCGACCCGCCATCCGTTTGACTCGTAATACGCCATGAAGCCCTCGGCCTCGAGATGTGCGTTAGGAATTTCGATCTCCTCCATGTAAAGCACAACCTGGTGGAGAGTTGGCTTCTCAAAGGGCTTTCGGAACGGTTTGGATTCAGACGGAAAAGTTTGGACAACCGGCGGTGTGTGTATATCTGTCTCTGTCTCTGTCTCTGTCTCTGTAGAGGATTTTACCAGTCTCATTCCTCTAATGTCTTGTTGAGAAATAAAGCCTTTAGATGTGAAGATTGAGACTAGATCATCACACTTCTTATGATGATATACTCCCAATCTCCTTCCGATCTTGCGGTGATCTCTTGGCAATCTACCGTCGATCTCTGCCGCAAATAGCCATAATCTTATGAGTCGGTACTGGTTGATTTCGGACAAAGAGGCAAAGGCTGGATCATTTTCAATGTCCTTCCAGAGCCTAATCCACGGAGGTCTTCGGTATCGGTAGTCTTGGAATTTCCACCAATTTTTCACGTAGTACCATTCCGAGTCCATGTAGCGTCCTTGCTGAAACTCAAAGGCAACAATATATTTGACTAACCATATCTAATCTTGCGCTTCGTTCTGGCTTCCTTCCGTTTTTCGAGCTAGCCTTTCCGCTTCTTCTTGGGCAGCGTAGCGGACTGCTTCTTCTCACGGGTGATCTTTGGAACCTTCACGACTGTATGCAGAGCGTCACCGAGTATGATGAGAGTTTGCGTAAGCGCATGTTGGACGGATAGAAACCTCTGGTCAAAGATGTAACGGTTTATATTTTCGATCGGGACAACGCCCATGATGACCACGGGTTGTGGCAAGTCTACCAAGAACTGATCTGAAGTGGAGGCTAAGGCTTGCTCTAGGCGCTCTGTCAAATGTATTTGTTCCGGTTTGGATAAATGTTGAAATTCAGTTTTTTTATATTCGGTGAGCATTACTTCGCACCTGATGGTTATTATCTCAGGGTCACCCTTGTAACGTATAACGCCGATTCTCTGACTGTTGGGAAGCGTCGCAGCAAGAGTAAAAATAGAATCTGGACTCTCGGGAGAAGCATCTCGCACACTCACCCGTGTTTGCGTAAGCCAGCCTGCGATCTGAGCTTTCA
>Ga0187874_10000519_pt1 | contig 46665 bp, 41 predicted proteins | sample June2016WEW_16_1_3_FD_132993 | JGI IMG/M metagenome (GOLD analysis project Ga0187874, IMG submission 132993) | Peatland microbial communities from SPRUCE experiment site at the Marcell Experimental Forest, Minnesota, USA - June2016WEW_16_150 | ecosystem: Environmental > Terrestrial > Soil >... | reverse complement strand
TGATTCCTAAAAGCCTAGGACTGTTTGAGATGACACTTGAAAAAGTCAAAAAGACAATCAACCAAATTCCGTATGATGAAGATTACTAAACTTCCTGCAAGCGTGAATACATCCTGCGTGTGCATTAGCAAGTTTAAACTAAATTTGTAAACCAGTATTATTTGTGGATAAATTTTAATCTTTTTCCCCCATCCTAAAACTCATAAACTAACTGCCTCTCTCCTTCTCATATACCCTCTCAACACATCCACAACAACGACAACAACAACCACAACGACACGACACCATACCACACGACACAACGACACAACACAACATACGCAAACCTGTCTATCTCTTTGTCTCAATTTGTGTCGGTCACTGTTCTCCGTGTCCCAGTCACCGTCACAAGCAAGCTTCAGTAAATTTATTATCTGTACTGTCTATACTTGCTTAAGGGAATCAACCATGGTTGGAAAAAACGAAGATTCTGTCAAGAAGTTGGTTGGCATACTCATTGAAGTTCTTCATGGAGAATACTCAGACACGAGAGATTTGGCGGTTGTACAGCTATCAATACTAAGCGAGAAGGCGGTGCCATATCTCTCGGCTTACCTTGAAGACGAAGCTGATAAGGAAAATGACATGATAAAGTATTTTGAATTGTACAAAGATTGGTGCGTTAAACAGGGGAAATCCCGGCAAGATGAAGGCAATTTTAGAAACATATACATTAGGGAATGGGACGCTGGTTTGGCAAAAGAAAAGATGAAGCATCAAAAATCATTAGAAAAATCACGACGCGCAGAAGCTGAATCTTTGAAACTTTGGGCGGATTTCGCAAAGATATTAATTAAGAAGTGGAATATCACAGACACTTACTTCTTTGATGACTCTGATGACGCATCACCTCAGTATGTTTCCTCAACAATAGAGAATGTGTGTGGAGGCATACATAGAAGAACTGCAATTGATGGGGTATTGAAAGCTCTAAGCATTATAGGTGACCAGAAAGTAATACCCTTGTTGCAACGACTGCCAGTTTATCAGTTTCCTTATGAAAATGAATCACTAAAGCCTGTTTTCGAAAACGCAAAAGAAACTATTGCCTTAATCCAAAATTCACAGAAGTAGCTCCACGAGCGTTTCCCAGTCTGTCTGTCAATGTCCGTCAGTCTCTCCTGTGCGCGCGCTCCAAACAAACATAGCGCAGGGTTCAATAACGGTAGGTCTTCCTTAACTCTGTTTGCTCATTTTGTTGGAGTTACAAATCCTTAAATCTGCACAGTGTAGAATAGGTCTGAGAAAAAATGAGAAACCCAGACTGATCCGCAGAAATAGGCTAAACATGGCAAAGTGGAAACAGAGCAAACAAGGTACAGCATAAATTCACAAAATCTATAAGTATTTTGATAAAGATAAAACTCGGAAATGTCTAATGAATCAGTTTCAGTGCGAAATCTGCGGGGAAAAAGATGCTCTTATTTTTGAGTGTAACTACTGTGGTGGGCACTTCTGTGCAGAACATCATCTACCTGAAAGTCATAATTGCAAAAGTAAGCCGAAGATAGCGCCGTTTCATATGAGACCGACTGAGGTAAAATTGAATGAACCAAATGAACCATCAGTGATGAGCTATCCTAACGCAACCCAACATTCCAAGACCAAACCGTGGAAGAAAATTGCTGGGATTTTTGTCATTTTAATAATAGTTGGTCTTATACTCTGGATTGCATATCCTTTCATTCAGCAAGCAGCCAAAAATCCTTCAATACCTAACCAAACACCAAATACTTCATCAATAACACCAGCACCAATCACCACGCCAGCATTAACAACATCTTATGTTGAGGTGGATTATCAGACAGTAGGGTGGTTTTATGGTACAGTGGGTAATCTACTTGATTCTAATTACAACTACACATATCTTGTGTTGAATGTAACTATCACTAATCATGGCTACTCACAAGTTAACGTGGTGGGAAGCAATGGATTTTCTGTGCTAATAAACGGTAATAATTATACATCATTGATTTCTACCCCTTCTTCACTGTATAATGGTTCAATATCTTCCTTTTATGGTATGCAGAGCAGTTATTCCTTTGATTCAGAATTACCAAGCCAAGCAATACTGCTTGACACTGGAAGTGTAACTGGAACAATAACTTTCCAATTTGGTGATCCTAATGTATATCCTCAGCAACCGCAAATTCTGAATGAACCTTTTGTTCTGTATTATTTGGTTTCTTATGGAAATAGTGTGCCTCTATGGGAAAGACAAGTTTATCAGTTGGGACCTTATGCAACGGTTGTAATAAATTAAAAATGAAGCAGATTAATTACCAATATGACCCTCTTGACCGTACCTTCTGAAATTTATCGCGACTTCAGCCCTAAACAAAGTAGGTATGAACGCTTATGCCTCCATTGTTTTCGGCTATGCCTTAAGTCTTCGGTGTGGTGGTGGACTAAATTTTAACCCAACCAACCAACACTCCCTCACTCCTTCAACCATTCCATCAACCACGACCTATCACATACACATGTACACTCACACACAATGAGAGGAATAGAAAGGGACATAGGGACAAGGAAAGAGGGATAGGATACACACGATTCTTCCCGGCGGTTTGCTCGCTGCAAGGGATGCGAAGCAAGCTAAAGAAAAATGTAAGGAAAAAAGAGGTGCTGCGTTAGAAGTTTCTAGATGTATGCTTTCACAGCCGGTATTAGCTTTAGCGGGCGGAGTAAGCATATAGAAGGGAGAAATAGAAAAATGAAACGTTTCTCAATTCAGGAACAACGTTAACGGTGAGAAACAAGATAGCAGTATAAAATGTAAACCGTCGTTCCACATATTGCTACCATAGCTACAACGCCATCAAAGAACCCTGTGACGTAATTTCCATATTGTGCCGTAAGATAAGGTCTACAGGTTGCAAAATAATTAAGAAATCCTAAGAACGCGAAAAGAACCCAAACTATTTTTCTCGCAATTCCGTCAAAAAATTTCTCGTTTGTTCGTGACCGACCTTTTTTATTCATGTTGGGTCGGTCAATTATATATAGGGCTATCGGTACTTATCTTTTTTCAAAAAAATTGCAACAAAAGAAATCAAGATTACGAGCAAAAACGCACTGGCAAAAGTGGACCAATTAATTTCAAGATATAGGTAAACAAACTACTAGTTGTTGTTAAGTGCTTGAGAGAGTAGTAGTAGTTCATAAAACGTTATCCATGCGCGTCTACACACGCTCAGCGTGCTAGTGTAACAAAGAGATGAAACATCCTTTTTTCTGCTTTCGAGAAATCAGGGTTTGGCTGGCACGCTTGCGCATCCCGTTCTTCTTGGGGAACGTTGTGTTCTTTAGGGAGAGCTAAAAGCAACTTAACACAATGCAGCATATTGAGAAATATGAGGAAAGTGCGCTTAACAGCAACTTTAGTTTCAGAAGTAACACTCATCGCAGCGGCCTTGTTAACTTTTATCTTGGCGGTAGCCTACTACGAGACAGACAGTGCTTCATACCAGTATGAACAACCTTCACCCAGAGCTTCTGTAGCGCCTACCACACCTCTCATAACCGCTCCAACTTCAACCATGACTTCTCGAAGTCCCACTCAGGCTTCACCATCAACAGCAGGGGGATCTTTTGGTCCATTAGGCAACTTTGACATAACTTCCCCATCTAACACCACGTATAGCTCTGACACAGTAAGTCTAAACGTCACAGGTCAAGTTATAGTGGGAACTAACGTGGAACTGCTTATGACTTACAGCTTAGACGGGCAAGAAAACCTTCCATTTCCTGTAGTGATTAACCAAGCTCATGCTGGAGATCCTTTTATTGGAGTAGTTACTGGATCGGTTACTCTGTCAAAATTATCTTATGGTTCTCATAGTGTAACGCTCTTTGGAGACTTAGAAGCCAACGGCCCTCATCAATCTCAAACAACAGTTTACTTCTCCGTACGATTAACGACTTCTCCATAATTATTTTAGTCCGAGCAAAAAAAACATCATTTATTCTGTTCTTTCTCAAAATTTTCACGAAGACAAGTCTTAAATCTGCATAGCGTGGAAATAGAATCGACCAACCATCCATGAACGAATCAAATAATATTACCGTAATAATTCCAGCTTTTAACGAAGAAAAGGATATTCCACTTACGTTGAGAGAATTAAAGCGGATAACTAACATTAAGGAGATTATTGTTGTAGATGGTGGGTCTTTGGATGGCACGCCTGAAATTGCTGAGAAAGAAGGAGCAACTGTCTTAATTCAAAAAGGTTACGGAGGATGGGGTCAAGCCTTCAGAGAAGGGCTTGAAATTGCAACGGGAGAATTTATTGCTATTACTAACGCCTATTGTAGTTACCCTAATTTTGAAATTCCGAGGTTTGTAAATGTTTTAAAATCTGACAATAAAATTGGTGCGGTAGTTGGTTCCAGACAACAAGTACCCAATAAATTTCTTAGCTCTTTTTTCAACTTTTTGTTTCATAGTTCGATTACTGATTTAACTTCTTCTTTTATTGTTGCACGAAGAAATATATTATTGGATTTAAACCTGAGTGCCATTGACTCTTCACTAGTAATCGAGATTAGAGCTAAAATAATAAAGAAAGGATACAGTATTGTTGAAATTCCTGTCGAATATTATGATGATTTCATATACAAACCTCATTTACGTTACTTTCTCCATCTGTACAGAAAACTGATAGGATTGGCGCTTCAACTATGGCTGTAGATTCGGTCATAGTGCTTTTGGGTTATGCTATCACTTTTCTAATAGGAGTAGGCTCAGGGCTAATTCTTGAAAAAAAGTCACTCCAATACAATACAATGAAAGATAACTGGAATAGACTAATAGAACCAATTGGAAATATCAGGATAGTGATACGGAATTTATATTATGATTGCGACCATGCAATCAAAACGCGAAATACAAGTTCAACAGATAACATGGAAAAACTACTACAACAAATTAATGAAAATCTTAAATATCGTGTTTGGTTTATCCCTTTTGAACGTGAAGGAGGGATTGAAAAGACAGATTCAATCGATGAAGAGCTAGGTGCTGCACTCATGGGGATTTCTAATTTCGCCAATTACAATGAAAATGACAAAAAGTATGCGGAAAGCCGCCTTCCCAGACTTCGGAAGATTACTGGTTGTGCCGTGCAACGAATACAGGAATTTAACAGAGCAAAGATACCACATCGCAAGTTCCTTGGAAAAAGAAAACTTGAACACATGCGAGTTTTCTAAGAGTTACAAAAGTGGCTATTCTTTAAACTAATTAGTTAAACCTTGATTTTAGGCATTTTATCTCTAGATAAATTCTAACATTTTCACTTAGCTCTCCGTGGCGCCAAAAAGTAGTTTTAACACTCAAGAAGGTTATTGTCACAGGCAAATTATACTTAAAAAAGTAAGTGTCTACTTATATATACTATACCATAATCCGTTAACTGATTCGATTGGGCGCGTCCAGTAACTTGTCGGAAGCGGAGTTTGGGGTATTGATGGTACTGGAGCTTGTTGTACTTCAAGCGTGTATGTTGGGCTAGTGCTCGGTTCATAATAATCACCGATGAATGCCTTTGTTGCTGCAGTTGCTGTGGATATAAGATTCGTTCCTGCTAGTGTTTGCCCAGGAAAGCTCATCTGGAAAGTGTAGTTTCCGACTTGAGTGGGTGTATAGTCTGTGTGTGTCCCTCCAGTATCGTCGGCTGTAAAGCTTCCTAGTTTTGAGGTGGTTCCATCAGGCAACTTGACTGTTACTGACAAACCGGTCCATCGATCGCCGTAAACGCCGCTTGCGGTTGGTGTCGGTAAACCGAGCCAGAAGCCAACGTTAACTGTTTGGCCAACACCTGCTGGGTTAGGATTTACTTCAAGGTAAGCGTATGTTGGAATCTGCCATGGCGGTGAATGCGCGTTTGCGTTTGGTATTAACGTTATTGAACCTATCATTGAAAGTATAAAGAATATGCAAATTATTATGGCTGCAATTTTGTTTTTTACCATTTTTATTTTTCTCCTAATTTTGTTTAGCGCTGGGAAGAAGCAGAAAAGCGCCTCTTCTCTCAGCAGAACCCCCTTACCTCCTTTTAGTATAAGTAACTTACCTAATTTTCGCAGGGCGAATTTTAGCGAATAAGCGCAATTTTTCATTTAAAAAGGACAAAAAAATTAAATGGAAAGCAGTTTTGCTTCAAAAAATGATTATACACCAGCTATTCTCTGATGACCGAAGGAAAAAATCGCATTGAAAACAAAGATAAGGATTTACTAAGAGGCAAAATCACGAGGGCGTAGCGCTCATATGTCTTTTCCAATTGAGAATGCTTGTCCGACGCTTTTCCCAACTTTATGATATGTCATGTCTGCAGGATTCCAGATGATCGGTTTCACTTTTTCAATGTCTGGAAGGTTCCGTTCATTAAGCACGACAGAATCAGCTTTGACATCTACGATTTCACCGATGAACTCTGTGTGCAGCCCAATTTCAATTACTCGAATAACCTTGCACTCTAAAGTAAGAGGAAACTCTTTCACATATGGTGCATCAACAAGATCGCTTCTCACAGGAGTTAGCCTTGTTGCTGAGAATTTATCCACCGTTTTCCCAGAAGTGATGCCGAAATAATCAGCCTCCTTAGCATAGGTTTCGGATGGAATACTCACCGTAAACGCTTTCCGTTCCAAAATATTACTGTAAGTATAAGTTGCTTTTCTTAGGGATACATAGATGCACGGGGGCTGGGAACAACAAATTCCTCCCCAGGCAGCAGTCATAGCATTCGGTTTTCCCTTTTTGTCATAGGTTCCTACAACCCAGACAGGAGTCGTTGGAACGATAGTCTTTGCTCCTAACGAATTTTTCATAAAAACCATCCTTAACATTTTGTCTTAGAGTGCGTTATTTTGTTTTCACAGCTGATACTTTTACGCTTACCACAGTGTTTGCTGCTTCCTTTACCTCTTCTTCTGTCATGTTTGCGATTTTGATTGCTTCTTTCAACGTGGATTCGCTTATGATGTATTCAAGCGGGTAGGTTTTTTCTTCTATGACTTTTACTTCTTGGAATCCAGCTTTTCGTATTAGCTCAAGGTACTCGTCTTTGATTTCAGCTCCAGAAATGCACCCAGCATATGCTTCGACATTATTTTGAATAGATTCAGGCAATTCTTTTAAGAGAACAATGTCCGAAATCATTAATCGACCGCTTGGGGCAAGAACTCTGAAAGCCTCTTCAAAAACCCGCTTCTTGTTCGGGGCGAGGTTGATTACGCAGTTTGAGATTATGACATCAACTGAGTTGTCAGCCACGGGTAGATTCTCGATTTCTCCGAGCCTAAATTCAACGTTCGTGTATTTACCTTTTTTTGCGTTCCCTCGTGCCTTGTCAAGCATTTCAGGAGTCATATCTACGCCGATAACTTTTCCCAGCTTTCCCACTTTCTTAGCCGCCAAAAAGCAGTCAAAGCCTGGACCTGAACCCAAATCCAAAACTCTTTCGCCCGCTTTCAAAGAAGCTAAAGCCGTTGGATTGCCACATCCTAAACCGAGATTAGCGCCTTCTGGAACTGCCTTCATCTCTTCTTCGCTATAACCAATCATTTTACTTACCTGCTCGTTTGTGGGAGCTGAGCAGCAGCTAATATTTGAAGCGCAACAAGAACCGCTGGTTTTAGCGACTTTTGCGTAACGATTTCTAACCAATTTCTTAACTTTTTCTTCTCTCATAGTTAACTCTCCTGATTAGTTACTCCTTTAAGCAATGGACCAAGCGTTTTAGTTACGGCACCTATTAGTCGCTCGGCTTTTACCATCATAATACAGCAAACTTCACCCTCTTTCTCGCAAGCCACGACCGCTATCTTGTCATTTGGCTTTATGTTCGCCCTCTCGCGCAAGTCTTTTGGGAGCACGATTTGCCCTTTAGCATCCATCGTTATAACTGCATCAATCCTGCAGGTGTCACCTTCACAACTTGTCATGCTTGATCACCGCCAAAGAAATGCACTTCTAACTACTTAAGCCTTTCTGAAAAATCAGAAAAATAAGAATATTATATAATCTGTAAATTAAATAGTAAAAGAGATTTTTCCTACCAATCTACTTAAATACATATCCCTTGCCAATAGGGATTAAAAAAAGAGCAAGACGAAGGGTCAACTTATGTCGCAAGAAACTTGGCATGGAATCCCGAGAGATAAAATCCCCTGGCACCCTACTATAGACTACGAAAAATGCGTAAGCTGTGGAAAATGCGTAGAATACTGCAAACTAGGTACATACGAACTTGAAGAAAAAAACGGAAACAAGAGACCAATAGTAAAAAACCCAAACAACTGCGTTGTCTTATGCAACGGCTGCGACGCAATATGTCCAGCTGGCGCAATCAAACACCCTTCGAAAACAGAGACTCGACAGATATCAGAAAACAGCGGGAAGCAAATTCCAGGTAAATAACATGTATGTACAAAAAAGGAGAATGAAACTTGAAAAGAATACTATCTGTCTGTGTCGAGAATACAGCAGAAGCCAAGAACTAAAGGAGTAAACCAATATGAAACTGTACGTTGGATTAAAAGAAAAAGCTCAACCCGAAATATTCGAGAGCGAAAAGGAACCGCGCAAGGAAACGTACCCTCAATTCGATATTATTTACGGACCGTTTAAAAACAAAGAAGACGCTGAAAAATATGTCAAGGCAATGGAGTGCGGCGTTGCCTGCAGTGAGGGTTAGGCGACTCTAGATGACGAATCAGATGAATAACGGTCATATAAGAATAAGAGATTGGGAAGAATACAAACGACTAGTTAGTGAGAAGAAACCGCGTTCAATAACTTTTATCATTGAGCAAAATGGCCTCTCACCAAACAAGGAGCTCTCCACGTTAAGAATCATAATGCTGCACGATAAGCGCTATTTCATGTTTTTTGATTTTCCAAAGGGCGACAAATTGAGAGAAACTGGCATTCCTCTACACAAAGACAAAAACGGGGTTCTGAACCTAGACGAGGACGAGGTTAAGGCTATTTTAAAAAAGCAATTTGAAAAAGATAGTGTGGAAGTGTTTTCTTTCTGGACTACTTGAAAGGTGAAAAAATTTATGCCTATAGAGAATATATTGATGAGATTTTTATGTTTCCAAAGAATCGTTTGGGATGAGTCTTATGTCTAAAACTAAAGTCTTGTTCTTATGTACTCATAATTCTGCCAGGTCTCAGATAGCTGAAGGGTTGCTTAGACACTTGTATGGCGACGAGTATGAGGTTTTTAGTGGGGGTACAAATCCCACGCACGTGAATCCCTTGGCCATTAAGGTTATGGATGAGATAGGGATAGATATTTCTGGTCAATTTTCTAAAAGCCTTGATGTTTTCAGAGACGTCGATATCGACTTGGTTGTTTCAGTTTGCCATGGCGGCTCGAAACTAAATTGTGCCATTTGCGCCTCCCCAATAGTCATGGGCAAACCTGAGTTGATTAACTCAAGACTGCCCAAAGCAAAAGATTATTTGGATCATCCTTTCGATGACCCCTCTGAAGTTCAAGGGACTGAAGAAGAAAAACTGGCAGCTTTCCGTCACACGAGAGATGAAATGAAAAAGTGGATAACTGAAAAGTTTAGTTACCTTAGCGAGCGCGCACTACAAAAGCCCAAGGTCATTTTTCTGTGCACGGGAAATTCGGCACGAAGCCAAATGGCAGAAGCATTTCTGAGAGGGTATGCTGGTGACCGTTTTGAGGTTTACAGCGCAGGCTTCGACCCTCGGCCGATTCACCCCTATACAATTCAGGTTATGAAAGAAATAGGATATGACCTAAAAGATCAATATCCTAAGGATCTGTCGCAGTATCTTGGAAAGGTACATTTCGGAATAGTCATAACGGTTTGTGTAAAAGCAGAAGAGAAGTGCCCAACCATACCCGGGGTGGGCACAAGACTGTACTGGCCCTTCGAAGACCCCGCAGCATGTCAGGGGACGGAAGAGGAAAAATTAGCCAAATTCCGGGAGATCCGAGACAAAATAAACGAAAAAACGAAAGAGTGGTTTGAAAGAAAGAAACATCACGAAAAGCTGAAGCCAAACTGAACCTAGCGCGGTTCCGCAGGCTTCTTTTTTTTGGCAAACTAAAGAAGACACCTGCAAATTTTTTTCTCTATTAGTCAAGAAACCTTGACTTAAATCAGTCAAGACACCATTATTAAATGCAATTGAGAGGGAGCAACTGTTGAAGGGCATATACGTGTTAATCGTCGAGGTAAGCAAAACAATCAGTGTAGACATCGGAGCCTTAGGTTTGCTGACCTTCCCATCGGGCCTGTATGCTTACGTTGGTTCAGCCCAAAACAATCTGGAGCTAAGGGTGAAGAGGCATCAAAGTAGCGAAAAACGCTTGTTTTGGCATATTGACTACCTGCTAAACGACGAGGCAGCAAAGGTGGTTGGCGTTTACTATGCGCAGGGTGACAGGGCCAAAGAATGCAAAATCGCGCGCCTATTGAAAAGGAACGCCGAGTCCGTTGCTGGCTTCGGATGCTCAGACTGTCACTGCGAAAGCCATCTTTTCCTTGCCGAAAACTTTGGTTTCCTTGAAAAATGTATGCAACAAATTCTGTTGGAACACAAGAAACTTTGAAACCGTTTTACTTTAGCTTCTCCGCAAATTCATGATAGTCTTAAGGAAAAGTTTAAGTCAGCTTAATTCAAGTATTCTAAAGAATAATTGCATTTCACTGAAGGAAGTTGTGTCATTTTGAAAATCTAACATTATTTTAACCGTGACTTAAACTGTTAATAGTTGTCTTTCCATGTTGAAAAGGCAAGAACCGAATTCTAATTTGGGATCACGCAAACTCCCCATAAGCTGATTTCAAAAAGACTTTAGTGATCTATTCTTTAATATTCTCTTTCTTACAAACACGATTGATAGCAGTATTATTCCTGCAAGAACTGGCGGAATTATCAAAGTTGGAAACTCTGGAACGGTACGCGTTGGAGAAGGTGTTGATTGAGTTGTTGCAAGTGAAGTAGGGGTAGCCTTTGGACTTGCTGTCGGACTTGGATGAGGCGCTGAGGTAGCTGTTGATGTTGAAGGTGCAGTTGGTGCAGGTGTTGGGCTTGCAGTTGGTGAAGGAGTAGGCGTTGGACTTGTTGTTGGTGAAGGTGTTGGACTTGGAGTTGGAGTGGGAGTGGGGTTAGGTGCAAATGTTGCTGAGATGGTTGTTGCACCATTAATGTTCTGAACAAAATAGGAACTAACTGCGCCAACAGAAGTTCCATTCACGTAAACCTCGGTTGTATAGTAGCCTGTATTTGGCTTTATATTGAAACTTTGATTACCTCCGTAATTAACGCGTATAATTCCACTTGGATTAATAGACCCGCCGACTCCAGTAGAGACGTTAACATAAGTTGGCGCATCCGTATTAGGAGCAGTTAAGAACGGGACATATGTAACTATACCTAAGTTAAAATCATCATAATAATCATAAATTGTCTGACTTATCGGCTGAGTGCCGTTTGTTCCCCACCAGTTATAGGTGGCGTTTTCATCGGTTGGAACGCTTATTTCAATATTGTAATTGCTATTGCTATAAATATTATTATTCAGAATTTCTGGCTGAGGCGCAGCCAATCCGATCCATGTAATGTAAATTCCGACAGTATTATTTGTGATAGTGTTGTTTAAGATAACAGGACTATTAGGTTTTGAACCTTGCTGTTCTTTGAGTTCAATACCATAACTATTATTGAGTATCAAGTTTGATTGTATAAGTGCGGTGCAATTATTCCAAGCGTTTGGGTTCGAATTATCCCAAAAATCAGTGTAATCAGTAATTCCTGCTGAGGATCCTGAGATAATATTGCCAGAAACGGTTGCGTTTGTACTCCAAATAGTTATTCCTTGGTTTAGAATTGTGTTATTCAAAACTAGATCCTGACCTTCAAGGACAACTCCGCCTTCAATAATGTTATTAGAAATTATCGATTCTGCGTACTCATTGGTGTAATCATTTGTAGTGATTTTCCCGTAAATAGAGTTACTGCTTATTTTTGCAGAATTACTTAACGTTAAATCACTGGTCAAATTTGCATTCTGAATAATGCAACCTGTACCGCTGGATTCATTCCAGTTAGTGCTGTATTGAGTAAAAGTGATTTGCCCCCCGTTGAAAGTGATTGAATTGGCGCCGTATCCGATTGCTTGCAAGGTACCGTTTACTTCTATGTAGTAACTTCCAAGATTCACTATAGTTCCTGCTTGAATGTACAAAATTGCACCGTTATTTACAAGAACATTTCCAGTTAAATTATAAGGGCTGTTTGCTAGCGTCCAAGTGGTGTCGGAAACAATTATGCCAGTTACGTTGGTACCGCTTTGAGCCTCGCCAAAATGTACAGTGGTAACTCCAACCATCGTGGATACTGAGAGTGCAAAGATTAATGTTAGCGCTAACGCTGTTCTTTTCATGAGCACCAATCGATAATACATTCACTTTCTATAATGTTTTTTGTTATCACCCGATTTCTACGCTAAAGCAGATTAAGACTTCTCGTAATGTTGAAAAATTGGCAAAATACTGCGAGTTATGCTTTCTAATCTTTCCAGCAACAATCAGACCTTTTAATTTCGGTTTCTTGGAGTTCAACTTTTCCGTCTTTAACTACTATTGCGTTTACCTTGCCAAAAAACTCTGTAAAGCCAATCACTTTATTTCCGGACATTTGTCTCTTATCATTCTTTAGTTATTGCGGCTCTTAGCTTTTACTACAACTATTTCTTTGCTCTGTTTCTTTCCCAGTTTTGGTGTCTTAGCAAAATCAAGGTTCTGCTTCTTTCATTTCTTTCAATCTCAGATAAGGGTCTTTCCGTTATTCATTAAGGCTAAGTCGAATGAAAATGACTGATGTTAATGCTTGATCATTGGATGAAATTATTATGATTCTTGCCTTCTGTGTTTTTTCTTTAAAATAGTGTTAATACAGCTGTTTTTATAAATGGTCAATGTAAGTTGGTTCGCTCGCAGTTTTTTTTCTTAATTCAATTGGGACGTCATTTAGCGTCAAAACTATTGGAATAACGCCACTATCCAGCTTTTCCTTGTTAGATTTAGATCGATTATTCATTTTATTATCCCTCTTATTTCGGAAACATGCAGCAAGACAAGCTGAACCAATACAGTTGTCTTTGAAAATACATCACCAATAGTAAGATATAAGATTTGTGTTGTTTCAAAGAGCTAACCGGAAGCAAATACATCCCACAAGGCGTTTCCAGCTCAAAACTTAAAGAAGTCTGGTGTTCAGAAATCAAGAAAAGCCCAATTTTAACCTTTTGAGTTAAGTTATGTGTGTTTTTACAAGTTGGAGATACAAGACCAAGGCTATTTTGAGCCAGCAAGTTCATCTACGTACGAATAACCAGCATCCTTCCCAGGAATCACTTGCGGTTGATTTTATACAGGTTCAACCATTATTTCTAGGAGGCAGCCTGCTAAATTGTCCACTTTTCCAAACGCGGCGATCAATTCCGCTTTTGGAATGTAGATGCGTCCATCCTTGCCCATTTTCGCGTAGAAAGGCTCGTAACCGGCGCGTTCGGCTTCGCTGACTTTTAGGATTTGGTCGGGTTGCAATTTGAATTGCCAGCGAATCAACTGTGGGACTTGTATTCTGTTGCCTTTTTGAAGCACGCTTTTAAACGTAATTTTTTCAGTTAGGGGCATTTTATTTCTTCCATTTTTTAATCATTCAACTTTTGACTTTAGTTGACGTTGGCTGACGTTAGTTGACTTTTGTTGACGTTAGGGACTTTAGGAGACTTTGGCAGACGATAGCGGACTTTAGGAGACTTTGCGGGACTTTGGCAGACTATGGCGGACGATAGGAGACTTTAGGAGACGATAGGAGACGCAACCTGCAACAGATCCGAGCCCAAAACAAGCAAAGCAACCCAAAACACAAACAATAAAAATTCCGCAAAAATCCCCGAAAAACCAGCGCTCGAGCTACCACATTTTCCAGGGGAGGTCGTCCATGTACTCGTTGAGGGAGCGGATGGAGTTGCCGTTTTTGCTTTTGTGCTTGAGCACGTCTACGAGGGCGGCGGCTAGTTGCAGGTTGGTGATGACGGGCACGTTAAATTCTACTGCCTGACGCCGTATGATATAGCCGTCGGTGAGGATGTCGGAGTAGTTGGTCTGCTTGTTAGCCATGGGCACATTGATTACCAGGTCGATTTTGCGTTCCTGCAAGTAATCCATAACGTTAGGCGAAGCCCCAGCCTCCTTCACCTTAAAGAGCTTCACAGCAACAACCCCCGAAGCGTTAAGCACTTCAGCAGTGTGATCCGTCGCGTAGATCTTAAAGCCCATGTCAACAAAAGCTTGCGCAATCGGCACAACCCGTCTCTTGCGCTCAATATCGCCTCCGACACTGATGAAGACCGAGCCGTCTCTGTCTGGAATGCTGAACTCCGCTGAACGCAGCGCCTTTGAGAACGCATCCGAGAAGTTCTCACCTAAACACGCGACCTCGCCTGTGCTGAGCATTTCAACGCCTAAAACGGGGTCAGCGCCGCTAAGACGCATGAAACTGAACTGTGGAACCTTCACGCCTACATGATTCGCCGTGGTCATAGGCGACAGCTTGAACCCATCGATCTTTTTGCCCAGCATCGCCAAAGTCGCCAGCTCAATCAGGTTTATTCCCCTTGTCTTGCTGACAAACGGCATCGAACGGGACGCCCGAAGGTTACATTCAATCACGTTGACGACGTCGTCTTTGACGAGGTACTGGATGTTGTAGGGTCCATGGATCTTCAGCGCTTTAACTATTCGTTCCGTGCAGTTCGCGATGTTCTGCTGAACCTCAACCTTCAAAGCCTGAGGGGGAATGGTCATGGTTGCGTCGCCGCTATGGACGCCAGCGTACTCCACATGCTCCATTATGGCACCGATCAACACGTTTTCTCCGTCCGAAACCCCGTCCACCTCAACCTCCTTCGCGTGGTCGATGAACTTGCTGATCACAACGGGGTGGTCACGCGAAACCTTCGCCGCCAACTTCAAAAAGTTCTCAAGCGAGGTCTCATTATAAGCCACACGCATCGCTGAACCCGACAACACGTAGCTGGGACGCACAAGAACCGGGTAGCCGATTTTCTCTGCAAACCGCTTAGCCTCGCCGACAGAGAGGAGTTTGCTCCAGCCGGGCTGACAAATTTCAAGTTGATCAAGAAGCGCACTGAATTTTGAACGGTCCTCAGCTAAATCCACGTTCTCAGCCGAGGTACCCAGCAACTGAACACCTCGCTCGGAAAGCCCCATCGCCAGGTTGTTCGGGATCTGGCCGCCGACGCTGGTGATGACGCCCATCGGGTTCTCTTTCTCGTAGATATCCAGAATACGCTCAGTTGTGAGTTCTTCGAAGTAGAGTTTGTCGGAGACGTCGTAGTCGGTGGAGACGGTTTCAGGGTTGTAGTTGACCATTATTGCCTCTTGGATCCCGTTCTTCTTGAGCGCCCAAATCGTGTTGACTCCACACCAGTCGAACTCAACGCTTGACCCTATCCTGAAGACGCCTGCGCCGAGCACGATGACCTTGCTAATTCCGCTTTTCAGTTCGATGTCATCTTCATCTCCGCCATAAGTAAGGTAGAGGTAATTTGTTTTCGCGGGCCACTCAGCCGCCAACGTGTCGATCTGCTTGATAACCGGAATTATATTCGCGCTTTTCCTAAAGGATCGGATTGTGGATTCATCGGTCTTCTGGCACTGGGCTATTTGCTCGTCAGAGAAACCCAGCCGTTTGGCTTCACGGACGACTTCGGCAGCAGAATCCTCAGCCAGGTTTAGCTGCCGCAACTCCGACTCCATGTCTACGATGTTTTGGATCTTGTAGAGGAAAAAGGGGTCAACACCGCTTAAACGATAAATTTCAGCGACCGAAATGCCCGTTTTCAAGGCTTTAACAATCTTATAGAGCCGCTCGTCTGTGGGGTTCTCGACTGCGTCACGTATCCGCGCTTCACTTTCAGGCTCACAATCTTCAGGGTTACAAACTAAGCCTATCTTGCCCGTGTCCAGCATGCGCACCGCTTTCTGCAGAGCCTCTTCAAAGCAGCGGCCGATAGCCATCACCTCGCCCACAGAACGCATTTGAGGACCAACATGGCGGTCAGCGTTCTTGAATTTCTGAAGGTCCCAACGCGGAATCTTCACGGTGATATAATCCAAGGCTGGTTCAAAGCATGCCGTTGTGACCTCCGTCACTTTGTTGATGAGTTCCGGCAGCAGGTAGCCCAACGTTAATTTCGTAGCTATGTAGGCTAGGGGGTAGCCTGTGACTTTGCTTGCAAGTGCGCTGCTTCGGGACATGCGGGAGTTGACTTCGATTACTCGGTACTCTTCTGATTTTGGGTGTAAAGCCCATTGTATGTTGCATTCGCCAACGATTCCTAGGGCACGTATGGCGCTTATGGATGTGGAGCGGATAAGGTGGTACTCGCGGTTAGTCATGGTCTGTGACGGCGCAACAACTATCGAGTCGCCCGTGTGGACGCCCATCGGGTCAAAGTTCTCCATATTACAAACTGTTAAGCAGTTGTCTGCGTAGTCGCGCATAACCTCGTACTCGACTTCCTTCCAGTGCCCAACGTACTCTTCGATAAGTATCTGGCTGATTCTGCTCTGGGCCAAACCACGGGTGGCTGTTTCTTTAAGCGCCTCGGGTGTGCGGGCTACGCCTGCGCCTTTGCCGCCAAGAGTGTAAGCGACTCGGACGATGACTGGATAACCGATCTCATCAGCTACTTCCAACGCTTGCTTAACGCTCGTAGCTGACTTGCTGTTCAGGGGCGGAACATTTGCTTTAAGCATCGCTTGGCGGAATCGTTCACGGTCGCCTGTATCTTCAATCGAGTGGATAGGCGTGCCTAAAACTTTAACATTGTATTTCTGCAAAATACCTTTTTTGTCAAGCTCGACGCCGCAGTTCAAAGCGGTTTGTCCGCCGAAACCCAGCAGGATGCCGTCTGGGCGCTCTTTCTCTATAACTTTCTCAACGTATTCAGGCGTAACGGGCAAAAGGTAAACTTTTCCCGACAGCCGCGGGTCAGTCTGAATAGTCGCTATGTTAGGGTTAACAAGAACGGTTTCTATACCTTCCTCTTTCAGAGCCTTGAGGCACTGGCTTCCCGAGTAGTCGAATTCGGCTGCTTCACCAATTTTTATGGCGCCGCTTCCGAGAACCAACACTTTTTTTATCCAGTCAAACTTTGGCATCTACGGTGCCTCCAACGTCTTCGCAAATTTGTCAAACAGCAGCTCCGTATCGTATGGTCCCGGCGAAGCTTCAGGGTGCCACTGAACGGCGAAAACAGGTTTGTTCTTATGTTTGATGCCTTCAGTTGTTTTGTCGTTTGGGTTGATGAACCAAGTTTCAAGAGGGGTTTTCTTGAGGGATTCTATGTCCACTGCGTAACCGTGATTCTGAGTTGTTATGTAGCACCGTTGACTACTCAAATCTAGAGCGGGCTGGTTCTGGGCGCGGTGACCAAACTTCAACTTGTATGTATCTCCACCCATTGCCAACGCTAAGATTTGCGCGCCAAGGCAGATCCCCATGAAAGGAACCTTATCAACCACTTCGCGAATGCAGTCGATTGTTTTCACGCATTTTTTGGGGTCGCCTGGACCGTTGCTGAGGAAGACGCCGTCAGGGTCGTAAGCTAAAACTTCGCTGGCTGAAGTGTCATAAGGAACGCGTACAACGTTTATGCCCCGTTTAAGCAGGTTGCGGATAATGCTGTATTTTACACCACAATCGATTAAGACAACGGTTTTTTTCCCGTCTACACTGTATTCAACGGGCTGCTTCACGGACACTTCCTTAACCAAGTCCGTCAAGTTAGGGTCAACAATGTTCTTCCCATCCCCTATAACTGACGCCATATCCGGCTTTTCGCCTGCATCGAAAACCTGCAGGACCCCAAGCATAACACCGTGGGTTCTAAGCTTCTTTGTCAGACGGCGCGTGTCTACACCGTATATTCCTGGGACGCCCTCGTCCAATAGCCACTTGTCCAGGGTTCTTGTTGAAGCCCAGTGGAAAGGTTCATGACACAACTCGTGAATAACTAATCCTTGAACTTGAATGTGCTCTGACTCAAAGTAGAGCGGCAGACCAAAGTTCAGCTCTTTTGATGGTACACCATAGTTACCTATAAGCGGGTAAGTCAGGGTCAGAACTTGACCTTTATACGAAGGGTCAGTCAACGCTTCAGGATAGCCGACCATTTGGGTTGAGAAAACTACTTCGCCTGAGATTTTTCCTGTTGCTCCAAAACCGTTGCCGACAAAAGACGTTCCGTCTTCAAGAAGCAGAATCGCTTTTTTACTTTTTTCGGACGTGCGATGTTGTGGGACCAAAGCCCTATTCAACCTATAAGTTTGGATTTTTAAATCTTATGTTTTCAGGCACGGACTGCTTGTTTGGAGCATGATTCCGCGACGCTGTAAAGGTTCCTTTGTGCTTCTGCAAGGTTGTTTTTAAGTTTAACTATGTTGTTTTTGGTTTCTGCTATGTTTTTCTTGTTTGTTTTTATGGCCTTTTCAACCTCGACGCCTGAGGGTCCCCCTAGTACTATGTAGGTTTCGACTATTTTGCGTGGATTTGTGCAACCGACCATGTCTTCTATTTTAACTAATAGATTCACGCCTGCGGCTTCCTTAGCTATTGCCTGAAAAAGTTCAGGGGTTGCATCAAGCAAAGTCTTCTTTGATTCTGCCAGCGATTTGACAAGAGCACCCACTATCTTATGCGATGTTCGAAATGCCACATTGTATTTCATTACAAGCATGTTGGCAAGTTCAGTTGCGCCCGCGAAGGAAACCGCCGCCTTGTTTTCAATGTTTGACGACACTTTCAAGTTCGGGATAAGCGCCGTGAATATGGCAAGTGAACCAGAGAGGTTGGTTATGGAAGCCCAAAGTTTCGGCGTTACCTCTTGAAAATCAAGGTTATACACTGTCGGCAGGCTTTTTAGGGCAGCGGCTGAAGCTACGAAATCGCCAAGTGCGTAACTGGCTCTTGCACGGATTACTTCAAGAACCTCCGGATTCTTCTTCTGCGGCATAATACTACTTGTAGAGGTGAATTCATCAGGCAACTCAACCGTGCCGAATTCCTGTGAACTCCAAATGATCAAATCCTCAGCCAAACGGCTCAAGTTCACAGCAAGCAAAGTAAGTGCGGACTGGGTTTCAAGGATGAAATCTCGGCTGCCAACAGCATCTATCGAATTCTCCAGCACTGAATCGAAGCCTAAGAGGCAAGCGGTTCTAACCCGATCTATTGGAAAACTTGTCGTCGCCAACGCCCCAGCTCCAAGAGGACATTCATTAACCCGTTCATAAGCTCCTCTAAGCCGATTCAAGTCGCGTTCTAAGGCTTGCACGTATGACAATAGATAATGGGCAAAAGTGACGGGCTGCGCCGCCTGCAGGTGAGTGTACTCCAGAATAACCGTATCGACATTTTTACCTGCGGTTTCCAAGAGGTTTTCCTGCACCTGAAGCAGCTGAAGCATAAGTGCGACAAGTTCGTTTCGAAGCGTCATGCGAATGGCTGTTGTGACTTGGTCGTTTCTACTTTTTGCGATGTGAAGGTTTCCACCGACTTCTGGCCCTGTCTCCTTGAGGACGGCTTCTTCAACTGCCATGTGGACATCCTCGGCTGCAGGGTCCATTGGAACATTCGACAGTTTCTGGAGGACTTTGAGGATTTTGGATCCATCTTGCGGCTGAATTATTTTCTGCTCCATTAACATTACAACGTGGGCTATGTTGATGTCGACGACGGCTGAGGCTAAGCGTTCGTCGTCTTTTCGGGAAGAAGTAAACTTTGCTACGTCTTCACGCACCGACGACAACCTTCCACCATGCAGTATCTTCGACACTTCGCAGCTCTCCGTTTTTTTGTTTTTACTTTTCGGCTTCCTTGGTTTTCCCAGCTGTTTTCTGGCTTGTCTTTTTGAGTGCATTGTACATTCTTGTTTGGAGCCCCCACAGTTCAATAAAGCCCTTGGAGTACGACTGGTTGAAAGTGGTTTTTATGTTGTAGTTAGCCAGGTTCTTGTCGTAGAGCGACATCGCCGAGGAGCGCCCAATAACTTGCATGTTCCCCTTGTAAAGTTTGAGTTTGACGTCCCCAGTCACGTTTTCCTGCGACTTGTTTATGAAGGCGTCAAGGTCATCCTTTAATGGGTCGACCCATAAACCAGCGTAGGCCAAGAATACCCATTCTGCATCGATTTGTTGCTTAAAGAGAACTTGGTGTCGCGTCATAACCATTTTTTCAAGGTCTTTATGAGCCTCCAGGATTACAGTTGCCGCCGGACACTCGTAGACTTCTCTTGATTTTATTCCGACTAGGCGGTCTTCGATGTGGTCTATTCGGCCCACTCCATTTCTGCCTGCGAGTTTATTCATTGCTTCAACTATGTCAAGTGGCTTCATGTTTTTGTCGTTGACGGCTACCGGCACGCCAGCCTCAAACTTTAAGGTTACAAGTTCAGGCTTGTTTGGAGCCTTTTCAGGTGAAGTAGTCCATTCGTAGGCATCTTCAGGGGGTTCTTGACTTGCATCTTCCAGCAGACCACATTCGATTGCTCTCCCCCAGACGCTTGCATCTATGCTGTACTTTTTGGCTGCATTGGAGACGGGGATGCCCCTTGCTTTTGCGTAGTCTATCTCTTCCTCGCGGGTCATTCCCCATTCCCGCACTGGTGCAATAATTTTTTTGTCAGGTGCTAAGGATCCAAGTGTGACGTCGAAGCGTACTTGGTCGTTTCCTCTTCCAGTACATCCGTGAGCTAAAGCTGTTGCGCCCTCTTTTTCAGCTACTTCAACCATCTTTGCTGCTATGAGAGGTCGCGAGAGGCTTGTGCTTATCGGGTACTTCCCCTCATAGAGGGCATTTGCTTTTATCGCTGGGAAAATATAGTTCTTCGCGAACTCGTCTTTCGCATCGATTGAAAAATGCTTTAGAACCCCGAGTTTTTTGGCTTTCTCCTCAGCGGCTTTCAAATCTTCTTGTTGGCCAACATCAACGGTTACAGTTATCACTTGGGCGTTGTATTTCTCTTGGAGATACTTGATCAGCACAGATGTGTCTAATCCGCCTGAGTACGCTAACACTATCTTTTCGGCTATTTTTTGTTCCCCCATTTTTTTGCTTGAACTATTTCCCTAACCTTGAACCCTGTCTTCTTAAACCTTGTGACTTTTTTGTTACTTAACAAAATTTAAATGTCCCATTTGATACATCTTGGAGTAACATGAGTGTAGCTCAAAGCGTTAGGAATTATCTGAGAAATAAGCCGTACTTACTTGAAGCCTTGGAAAAAGGTATTGTGAATCTCAGCGAGTTGGCAAGGCAAATACAGAAAGAATTAAAAACTAAAGATCCAAGCGCAATAAAAGCTGCTCTCCGCCGTTACTCGGAGGAACTGCAGAAACACAAGCAGAAAAGGGAAGAAAAAGTTCTTCACCTTCTTAAGCGCAGCAGCATTGCGGTTTATGATCGTAAATCCGTCATAATAACTGGCAAAGAAGTTAATTCGAAAACTGGCATGAAAGTGGATTTGCTCGATAAATTCGTTTATCTGCTTGACAGAAGCGATTTACCTGAACGCATAAACGTCCTTATGAAGCATGACAATTGCACAATGATTGTTGTGCACTCGCCTGAAGAGCTGGAGGCGACTCCAGGAGTTGTCGCTTTCATAGCAACACTTTTGGCGGAGCAAAGCGTGAACATAGTTGAGTTCATTTCTTGCTGGACGGAAACCATCATTGTCATCGAGAAAAAAGACAGCTTGAAAGTTTATGAAACTTTATCCAATCTGGTGGGCTAATGGCAATGCAAACGACAAAATTAATAATGCCTAAACAGATAGTTCAGCAGCAGCCTTCATTGCCTCACTTAGCTAAGGGGCTCATCTAAAGGAGAGGCTAAAAACATGGTACACCAAGAATGCATTAACTGCAAAACAAAATATGACATTGACGATATCGTTTACTTCTGTAGGAAATGTGGAGATATCCTAGAAATAAAATTTGACTTTAAAGAGCTAGCTCAAACTCTCAAAGGCAGCGACTGGAAAACAAAGTCACTTTCTGTTTGGCGGTACCGCGACTTCATGCCCATTCATGAAACTGCGCACGTTGTTACTCTTAATGAAGGTGGGACTGGCTTGCATCGTTCTTCACGCTTAGGCGACGAAGTAGGGCTGAAGGAAGTATACGTCAAGAATGAAGGCGAGAACCCAACGGGCAGCTTCAAAGATCGGGGCATGACAGTCGGCGTGACAAAAGCCGTCGAGCTTGGAGCCAGGCACGTAATTTGCGCTTCAACTGGGAATACTAGCGCAAGTTTAGCGGCTTACGCTGCAAGGGCAGGATTAAAGTGTACTGTTCTGATTCCGTCGGGCAAGATTGCTTATGGTAAATTGGCGCAGGCTATGATTCACGGCGCGAAAGTCTTGCAAGTACGGGGGAACTTCGACCAATCCCTAGAATTCGTCTTGAAGTTGGCCGAGAAACATAAGAACATTTACCTGCTTAATTCAATTAACCCGTTCCGTATTGAAGGACAAAAATCATTGGGCTACGAAATCTGTGAGCAGCTGAACAATGATGCCCCCGATAGAATTATCATACCCGTCGGCAACGCTGGGAACATAAGTGCTGTCTGGAAAGGCTTGACTGAATTCTACAAACTTGGATTCATAAAAAAATTGCCAAAAATGACCGGAATTCAAGCAACTGGTTCGGCGCCCATAGCACAAGCAATCAAAACCAACAGCGACAAAATCATTCCTGTTGAACATCCGGAAACAGTCGCCACTGCCATCCGAATTGGTGCTCCAGTTAGCTGGAAAAAAGCCATTAACGCCATCCACGAATCCCACGGCACCGCCGAAACCGTTACCGACGACGAAATCTTGGATGCACAGAAAATGTTGGCTAGAATTGAAGGGATCTTTGTAGAGCCTGCAAGTGCCTCGTCAATCGCAGGGTTAAAGAAGCTGGTTAAAAGTGGCGTCATAGGTAAAGACGAACGGGTTGTCTGTATTACCACTGGACATGGATTAAAAGACCCCGACACCGCGATAAAGCAATGCGAAAAACCGGTTGAAGTCGACGCTGATATGTTGGCTATTGAGCATGCTCTGGGGTTAAAACAGCAAAAAGTGATTCTGGCTAGGTGAACAAAAAATGAGGATAATCTTAGTTGGCTTCGGAGTAGTTGGGAAAAGCGTAACAACTATTCTTGCGAACAGATCCCTAGAAAAAGTTAAGGATTACGGGTTTAACCCAAAAATCGTCGCCATAGCTGACATAGACGGAGCCGTCATAAACCCAAGAGGTTTAAGCCCCGAAAAATTGGGGGAGATTAGGCAAAGGGGATTTCCAATCTCTAAAGACCCCGAGTTTGGTCACCCTGGAATGTCAGTGTCAGATGTTATCGAGTCTGTTGAGGCAGAAGTGGTTGTTGAGGTAACGCCCGTTAATATCAAAAACGCTGAACCAGCCCTGTCGCACATAACAAAAGCCTTCCAAACAGGAAAACATGTTGTCACAACCAACAAGGGACCATTAGCCTTAGCAATGCCCGCCCTCACAGAACTAGCAGAATACAACAATGTTTGCCTCCGATTCAGCGGAACCGTCGGCGGTGGAACACCAGTCCTTGAGTTCGCTAAGCGCTGTTTAGCCGGAGACAAAATCTTAGCCATAAAAGGAATACTGAACGGAACAACAAACTACATACTGACTGAAATGGCTCAAAACCGTGTTACCTTCCAAGAGGCGCTGGCAAACGCTCAGAAGCTGGGCTACGCGGAGCGGGAGCCGTCCATGGATGTTGACGGATTCGACGCAGCCTGCAAAGTTGTCATTCTGGCAAACTGGATATTGAACAAGAAAATAACCTTAAAGGATGTCGAGATTACGGGCATCCGTAAGGTTTCGTTGGAAGCGCTTGATGAAGCTTCAAAGAGAGGAAACACAATTAAGCTCTTAGGGTCAATTGACCACAACGGGTCAACTGTCAAACCCATGGAAATAGCGAAAAACAGCCCGTTGTGCGTCAGCGGAGTTCTTAACGCTGTGACTTTTTACACGGAATATGCTGGTGAGGAAACAATTATCGGTAAGGGTGCTGGTGGTATGGAGACTGCCAGTGCAGTTTTAAGAGACCTCTTAGATATAAGACATAAGTTAGCAGATCGAATGCTATCTGAAAACTCGGAGTCCTGAAAATGAAAGTAGTCATGAAGTTCGGCGGTAGCAGCGTAGCAACGGGCGAAAATATACGCCATGTAAGTTCTATAATAAAGCAAAACGCCAAGAACAACTGCAGAATCGCCGTTGTTGTATCAGCTTTAGCAGGAGTAACTAACGGCCTGATTGAAGTCGCAGAGCAAGCGAAGAGAAGCAATGAAAAACAAATTCAAGCCTTCACAACGGAACTTTCGGAGAAGCATTTGATGGCAATCAAATCGGCCATTAGTAGCGAGGCGATTCAAAAAGAAGTAACTCAAATCACAGAGAAAACTATCGCTGAACTCGAGAAGGTGTTAACGGGCATATGCTATGTTGGCGAGCTTACGCCTAAGTCAAAAGATTATGTACTATCGTTCGGCGAGCGGCTTTCAGCACCAATTGTTTGGGGAGCCATAAAAGACCGCAAGCTGGAGACTCAATGTTTCACAGGCAAAGAAGCAGGTATCGTAACAGACTCAAACTTCGGGGAAGCAGACCCACTTATGAACTTTACCACTCACCTGATCCGAGAAAGGCTGAGTCCACTGCTTGAAAAAGGCGTCGTCCCAGTTGTTACAGGTTACATTGCCGCGGACCAAAACGGAGTAGTGACAACAGTTGGACGGGGTGGATCAGATTACACTGCAACAATTTTAGGCGTTGCATTAGGCGCTGACGAAGTCTGGATATGGACTGACGTAGACGGCATTATGACCACCGACCCCAAAATAGTTCCAGCCGCCAAAATGCTACCGCAATTAAGCTATCAAGAAGCTGCGGAAATGGCGATTTTTGGCGCAAAAGCCATGCATCCAAGAGCTCTAGAGCCTGTCATAAAAGAAAACGTCCCAGTGAGGATACGCAGTGTTTTTCATCCGGAAAACCAAGGCACATTGATTACGGAAGAGCCTGATGCGAACGCAAAACAAGTCGTTAAAGCGGTAGCAATGATAAGGGAAGTTGCAATGTTAAACGTCAGCGGCGCAGGAATGGTTGGTGCACCTGGAAGCTACGCGAAAGTTTTCGATGTGCTCGGAAAAAACAACATTAACGTTATGATGATATCTACCGCTGCCTCAGAAGCCAACATTTCAATGGTTATTCGACGAGGAGTTTTAGGCAGGGCGATAAGCAGCCTTGAAATCGCCTTGCTTGATAGGGGTGGCTTAGTAAGCGACATTTCTTCGGAAGACGACGTGGCAGTAATAGCTGTTGTTGGCGCCAATATGAAGGGCACTTTGGGCGTAGCCTCAAAAATATTCACAACAGTCGCAAGAAAAGGCATAAACATCCGAATGATTGCACAGGGCTCGTCGGAGCTGAACATTTCTTTTGTGGTAAAAGAAAAAGACGGGAAAGAAGTTGTCCGAGCCATTCACGAAGCATTCAACCTGGACAAAATTTAGAGCCAAAAACGTAAGAATGAAACTCGGGGCTTAGAGCCCCATTTCTTTACAGTAATTATGGCGTTTTGTTCTGCATACAGCCTTCGCGTTTGTATTGCCTTCGTGCTCGCCAGAAAAGCATTCGAACTATAAACAACACCAATGAGACAACGAGCAAGATGAGGAGGATTTCACCTGGAAAGTAACCGGCTCCGTTACTAACGTAAAAGTAAAACAGTAAAAAGCCGACAATAATGATGCCAATCGGCAACATGAGTAATACTCTGCCGTAACGTAGCCAGCCTGGAGCACCCTGTCTGTTATAGCCGCCGCCACCAGTCCGGTTGGCACGTTGTTCCTGGATTTGTTTAAGCCGCTCTTCATTCAGGTAGTATTTGCCGTTTACTTCAAAGAAAATGCCTGTTTGTCCAAGTCTTCGATGCATGGCTTCTTCGAACCGAGGCGGCAAACCCAGTTCCTGAATGGTCAATGCTTTTTCTGGGCTTGTTGCTCCCTTTTCCCTGAATTTCTGAATTATTCCTTGAATTTGGTGCCAAATCTGTTCTCTGTCTCTAAATATTCAGGTTCCCAGCATGATTAATTTTTCAGGTGGTTCTTATTTAAGAATTACCCAAATTAGTTAGGTGCGATCGCTTAGTTTTCGATAGTTCTTAGAAGCCAAGTTTTTTGATTCACCTGTAAATGGCGCAAATCCCAAGAGAAAAAAGCAACAGAAAACAAAGCACAAGAACTTCATTTTTCCAGTTTCGGCTGGCAACAGCAATGATTATAGGCTATTGATTGATTGGTGAGGTGTGGTGTGCTAAATGATCGGGTCAAGCGGTTCTGCTTCATCTAATATCCAAAGGAAAAAGCGAAGCATCGGAGTCGTGGCAATTGTGTTGGTGGTGCTGTTTGCGGTCCTCCTGTTCTTCAGGATTCTTAATTTAATTGACTTTCTTATCGCTGACTTGGTGGTTGGGTTAGCAGCAAACTATATCTTCCGTAGGCTGGACAGGCAAACTAACCGTTGAACAACCATATATCGATAACTAGCTTCATAGCTTGTTTCAATCCTTAAAAAGAGTAAAGTAGTGCGTTGAACAAAAAACATAGAAATTTATTTTGTCAAAAGAAGAAGATAATGGCAGTGTGCACACTTCTTCTTCTGCTACTACTGAACACTGGTTATCTCTTCAACACTTTGCCGCTTGTACAACCTAAACTTAGAACAACAACAACTGAAAAATGCTTGTTGTCGTTCTTCTCCGCCTTTTAATTGAATCGCCATCAATTAACCTTAGATCATAGCTGAACTAAAACCAATGTTTGATGTTTTTCTTAATCGCTATTTGGTTATAGACTTGAGGAAAAAAACTTTTATCACCCTTTCCCCGCTTGTGAGCTGGCATTTAGCAAGTTATTTATTCTCGAAACTGTTGAATTAACCGAGAACGTGAGCGCGATGAATCCTGTACTGTTAAAAGGAAGGAAAGTTGTTGGAGCGGAAGGCTACATACTGGGCGAAATGAACGATCTGCATGTTGACTTCTACAAGTGGCAAGCCACTGCCTTCTACGTAATACTCGGCGATGAAGCGGCGGCAGAACTCAACTTGAAAAAGCCGTTCATGCGCAGAATAATGATTTGCCTGCCAACTGAGTTAATCGAGGTAGTCGGCGATGTAATAACGCTTAAAGCGCCGATTGGAAGCCTCAAAGACGTAGCGGATAAAGAGATGCAGTTAGAAACCGTCAAAGTCGAAGGCAAAAAAGTTGTCAGTCCAAGCGGCTTCGTTGTAGGAGAAGTTGAAGGGTTAGATGTAAATTTCAGCGACTGGCATGTCAAGGGCATGCAGGTCGCCTTAACTAACGAAGCTGCAATGGAACTTGGGTTCAATAGACCATTCCTGAGCAAGGTAGTCGTATTAATCCCACGCAGTGCAATAGGCGAAATCGAAAACTTTGTCACCTTAGACAAAGGGATGGAAAACCTCAAGTCACTGGTAGAATGCATAAGATCCTGCCAGCTGCAAAAATAAGGAATAACCGCAATCTTGCTTTTCAGACAAAATTGAATTCTTTGGCTGAAACTGCAAAATATCTTGCTTCGCTTGAGAGCTTCTCGCAAATGACGCTTTGGGTCATCAGGATGCAATTGCTCAGTGAATTCGGTGGCTACCTGTAAGGTCTTAACTGACGAGGTTTTCTATCTGGGCAGTTATTGCCAAGCGGGCATTCTGAGCTTCGATTTTTCTTGCAGTACTCAAGATTTAACCGAACCAGCTGAGACTCATATCTCCCAACGAATTCTGCTCTTAGACCAATTTTTTGTGCTGTTGCAACAGTCGCCGGCGAAGGTTCAGGTTTTGCCTTTTCCCATATTCCTCTCAGCTCCCGGAGGAATATGCTTATGCACACGGGGCCAACGCCTCTGAACTCTTTCAAGCGTCTTTCCAAATCTTCAGGGCTGTTGGATTCTGAATGAAGCCTTTCCAAGTTGCCGTACTGTTCTTTCAAAGTTTTTGCGATTCCCAAGAGGTTTGTCGCAGTAGAAAAGTCATACCGGGTGTAGCCTCCGGAATCGAGAACTTCGACTAGGCGGTCCCAACCCGCTTGCAAAATTGCATCTGGGCTCGTCAAGTCTTCTTGTTCGAAATAACGGTAGGTCTCCTTGGCTGTTTCCGCGGATATTCTCTTGGCAAAAAGCACTGAAGCTAAAAACCATTTGAACCTGTCCTCAGGCTTGGACAAATCTAAGTCAAGCTCCATGGAATAGCTTAGCAGTTTTGACAAGACTTCCTCCACATTCATGATGAGTCCCAAATGAAATGTGGGCTTCAATAGCAATAAACCTGCTGAAACAACAAGAAAACTCATAAACAAGCGGTCTCGGCTTTTGATTTTAAGGTGCCCAGAGTGTTATGTCAATCCGCGTTTGTTGCGTCAGTTAGGGCTGTTTTCTTATTGGTAGGGATCCTCCCTTCAACGCACAAACGATCCCAATAATATTATTGAAGAATCATTTCGCTTAAAATACTAAAAACAATCTAAAAATTATGCAAATAAATGGCGCAAGCAAGTCAAACCCTAACAGTTAATAAAAGACACCAAGCTTATACTGAAGCAGGAAGTCACCTTTTATGCAGCCAAAACAAGAACCTGAACCAAACAGGCTCATCAACGAAAAAAGCCCTTATCTTCTTCAGCATGCCTATAACCCAGTAGACTGGTACCCTTGGAACCAGGAAGCTCTAGACAAATCCAAAGCAGAGGATAAACCCATTTTCCTCAGCATAGGCTACTCGACTTGTCATTGGTGCCACGTTATGGAAATGGAATGCTTTAACGACAAGCAAGTTGCAGAGCTGCTTAATCAGGCGTTTGTATGCATAAAGGTTGACCGCGAAGAAAGACCCGACATAGACGCTTCGTATATGGCTGTTTGCCAAGCCATGGGCAGAAACTGTGGGTGGCCCCTAAACATAATAATGACGCCTAAACTGAACCCTTTCTATGCGCAAAGCTACATCCCTAAACACAGCCGACCAGGCATAATCGGCATGCTCGACCTTATTCCGCAGGTAATGCAAATTTGGAAAACGCAGCGTTCCCAAATGGAAATGGTTGGCGCAGACATCAAGTCGCGTATAGAAGCCGTGGAAAAAAGAACCCCACAAAACCAGCTCGCCCCTGAGGTTTTGCAGGATGGCTTCGACCGTCTCAAGCTGGATTACGACAAGGAAAACGGCGGGTTCGGGTCAGCCCCAAAGTTTCCCACCCCCCACAAGCTTCTGTATCTTCTGCGCCGGTATGCTCACACTGGGGATAAAAGCGCTTTGTCTATCGCTGAAAATACTTTGCGCCAAATGCGGTTGGGGGGAATCTTTGACCAAATCGGTTTTGGTTTTCACAGGTACAGCACCGACGCGAGCTGGTTGGTTCCTCATTACGAAAAAACGCTTTACGACCAAGGTTTGCTTACGCTGGCGTATGTCGAAGCGTATCAGGCGACGGGCGCCCCCAAGTTCAAGATTACAGGAAAAGAAACCTTGGAATATATTCTTCGTGAGCTGTCTGCAGGTGGCGAAGGCGGGTTTTTCTCCGCTCAAGACGCTGACTCAGAAGGTGAAGAAGGCAAATTTTATCTGTGGACTGTCGACGAGGTTCTCGATGTCTTGGCTCCGGCAGACTCAGAATTGGCGGTTCACCTCTATGGCTTGAGACCTGAAGGCAATTATCTTGACGAAACTGGGCATGCAAACGGCAAAAACATTTTTCACATTGCAGAACGCCTTGAGGACCTCGCTTCATACAAGGGTTTAACAGTTGATCAACTAATTATGCAGATGGGCAAAATCCAAAACACCCTTTTTGAAGCAAGACAAAGACGGGTCGCTCCAGCGGTAGATGACAAGGTCTTAGCCGACTGGAACGGCTTGATGATTGCGGCTTTAGCCAAAGCTGGTAGCGTCTTCGACAACACTGCGTATCTTACTGCGGCATCCAAGACAGCCGATTTTCTATTGAATTATATGCGGAAAGGAGAAGTGTTGTATCATCGTTACGCGAAAGGCGAAGTGGCTATAGAGGGATTTCTAGATGACTACGCCTACGCGGTGTTTGGGCTAATACAGTTGTACGAGGCGGCGTTCAATTACGTGTACCTTCAAGCCGCCATCGACCTTACCAAAAGCATGGTGAGCAAGTTTTGGGACAAGCAAAACGGCGGATTCTACCAAACACAAAGCACCCCGGCGGGTATGCCAAAAATAAAACAGCTCTACGACGGCGCAACCCCATCAGGCAACTCAGTGGCGTTTCACAACCTGCTGTGGCTTAGCCGCTTAACCAACGAGCCCACATACGAGCAGATGGCGACGCAAATGACTAAAACCTTCGCTGAAGAAGTCGAAGGTGCACCCGACGTTTACACGTTCTTTCTTTCCGCACTTGACTTCCAACTCGGCCCATCCTACATGGTAACAGTAATCGGCGACTTAAACGCAAAGGACACGCAAGAAATGCTCAAAACACTAAGACACAATTACCTGCCAACCGCCGTAATCGCACTTACCACCCCTGACAAGGCAGGATTAGCTTACCAGCAAATCGAAGGCAAAGCCACCGCCTACGTTTGCCGTGACCAAACATGCCTACCTCCCACCGAAAACCTTTCCACTATGCTGGAGCAACTTGGAATAAAAGAAGAGAAGCATGAAACCTAAAGTTCTTTCAGCTATTTTGTTCTTTGTGTTTTGGGTTGGTTTCTTGGTTTGGGGCTTGCAGCTATTGCAACTATCATCTAGAAACATCTAAAAACATCTAGAAAGATCTAGAAAAATCTAAAAGAATCCAAAAAAAATCGCAAGGGAAATGCCGGTCGAGAGGTGTGAGCTGGAGGTTTTGCGGTTTTTTGTCGCGGAAATTTTGTTCTTTGCGTTTTGGGTTGGTTTTTTGGTTTGGGGCTTGGATTGGTTGCAGGTTGCGTCAACTAAAGTCAACTATCGTCTGCCAAAGTCAACTAAAGTCTACTAACGTCAACAAAAGTCAATAGAAGTCAATAGAAGTCTGAAAAAGTCAATAAACGTCTTAAAAAGTCAAAGCTAATGACAGGATTAGCGACGTAAGGCGATGGAAAATTTTCGAATTCTCCCTTAATCTCCCAAATTCTCCCAAAATCTCCTTAAATCTCCCCAAAGTCAATAGAAGTCGAAAAAAAGTCAAATCTGTCGCAAACTCCTCAAAAAACTCATTTTGGTACGAGATTAATGCCTCATTTAAGGTTTTTTCAGAGTGAAAATGCAAAAACTTGCAGACAGGAATATGGAGAAAACCGGCAAAACAACTGAAGAAATCCATAAGGCTTGAATGATTTGTATTCACGTTGTACACACCTACAAATTTGATTCAAAAATCAAAACCTTTATTATTTTTTCCCCGTTTGAAAAAGTATGCCACCGCAACAGAACAACAAAAAACCGAAGACGTTATCACAGCATTCGTTCAAAAGAGTTTTAACCAATTCAGGATACTCTGAGGACGCCGCAGAGCAGATTTGGAGTTGGTACCGCACCAGAATAGTAAGGAAACATGAACTTTCTGGAAAAGCAGCTTAAGCTATAACGAGCTAGACGGAATTTTTGTTTATCTTTTTCAGAATTGCGATTCTGGCGTCAATCGTTCCAGCGCTGGAAGAAAGTGGCAAAGGCACGACTGAACCTCTGTGCCATTTTGGTTTTGGAAATGCTTTGTCGATTGCTTCCTCGGTTATAGGGTTAAAACGATCTTGCCCAATTTCTTCGCTTGCTCCCCTAATCACCGCATACCCACCGGGTCTTAGGGCTCGGAATATTTCAGAACCATACCTCGGTCTGTCGACGTTTTCGATTAAGTGAAACAAACCGCGGTCAGTAACGAAATCGAAGGCTCCAGCTTTAATCGGCAAATGCAAAACACTACCAACTAACCAGTCAACCTTAGCCTTGCCTTTGTCTGCTCTTTCTCTGGCGATATTAAGCGCTTTCTTGCTTAAGTCGACGCCAGTTACGCTGAACCAGCATTGCGCCATAAAAATCGAGTCCAACCCACCTCCACAACCGACATCCAAAATCTTAGCTTTTTTCCCGATTAACCCAGCAGCTATTAATGCAGCAAGCTCAGGTGACGGAGCATTCGGCTCCCAATGACTAAAATTCCCTGATGCATAATCAGAATCCCAATCATAATCTTCCATTCAATTCGACTCTCAGGATTAAGAATCATCGCCGTGTCAGAAAGACTTTTTCTCAATTCCGTTTGATTCGAAGAGGTTAATAATGCTATTTACAATCTAGAACATGACCCTGAACAAATTAAACGCAGGGTCAGACAAAAAAGCAGTTAATTTTAGAAGGGCCAAAAAAATTAAGAAGTGTTTAAAATGGTTTCGAAATATCAATTGTTCATCAACGGTGAATGGGTAAACTCAGAATCGGGTGAAACCTTCACAAGGGTTAACCCTGCAGACCCAGACGAAGTCATAGGGGAATTTCAGAAAGGAAACGCTCTTGACGCCCAGAAGGCAGTTGAGTTTGCTGAAGAAGCTTTTGACGGTTGGTCGGATACGCCAGCTCCGAAACGTGCCGAGTACATTTTTAAAGCTGCCCAGTTGCTTAGCGAAAATAAGGATGAGCTATCTCGAATTATGACCCGAGAGATGGGAAAGACGTTGCTTGACGCAAGCGCCGACGTTCAAGAGGCAATCAACGTTGGGTTTTACGCAGCGGGTGAAGGCAAAAGGCTCTTCGGGTATACGGCGCCCTCGGAAAAACCACGCAAGTTTGCAATGACGGTTCGGCTGCCTATCGGCGTGGCTGGGTTGATTTCGCCATGGAATTTTCCCATAGCCATTCCTGCCAAAAAGGTTTTTTACTCGCTTCTCTGCGGGAACACCGCCGTGTTTAAGCCCGCTTCTGACACGCCGCTTTGCGCAACTAAGCTTGTCGAGATAGTGGAAAAAGCAGGTATCCCGAAGGGCGTACTTAATTTGGTTACTGGTCCAGGCGAAACCGTCGGGATGGCTTTGATTAGCGATAAACGTGTGCGAGTCATCAGTTTCACAGGACACAAAGACACAGGCGCCTCCATCCTGAGGGAGGCTGGGCTTAAAAGGGTAAATCTTGAGATGGGCGGGAAAAACCCGATTGTTGTTATGGATGATGCAGATCTTAAGCTGGCTGTTGACGGGGTTCTTTGGGGCGGCTTTGAAACCTCGGGGCAGAGATGCACGGCCAGCTCCAGAGTGATTGTTCATGAGAAAATAAAAGAAGCCTTTGAAGCTATGCTGGTCGAGCGGGTCCGCAGACTTCGACTTGGAAATGGTTTAGACCCTAAAACTGACCTTGGACCTTTAGTTAATAAAGCGGCTCAAGAAAAAGTAGGCAGATACGTGGAAATCGGGAAAAAAGAGGGCGCAAAGCTCCTTATTGGGGGCAGTGTACCTAGAGATTTGAAAGGGTACTTCTTTGAGCCAACTGTCTTTACTGACTGCGCTGTTAACATGCGGATCGCTCAGGAGGAAATCTTTGGACCAGTAATCTCAATTTTCGCCGCAAGAAACCTTGTTGAGGCAATCGAGGTTGCAAATTCCGTTGAGTACGGCTTGAGCTCCTCCATATACACCAACAGCATAAGGAACGCTTTTGTCGCAATCAACAAGCTGCAGGCAGGATTAACTTATGTTAACAGCCCGACAATCGGCGCAGAATGTCACCTTCCTTTCGGAGGCAGCAAGCATTCGGGAAACACGCGGGAAGACGGACCTGAAGGCGTGAGGGAATTTACTGAGCTGAAAACGGTGTATGTTGACTATTCTGGAAATCTTCAGAAAACCTACATCGAATAGATAAAGCTCATCATGTGGTGCACGATTTACCTATATTGTCGATTTTTCCAAATTTTTTTTAGCCCTAAGGTCTTCTTTCTCTTATGCTCTTTTTATTTGCGGCGATTACAGCGAATGAAGCGAATGCCACGATGGCAACCAATGTAAAAGTGACTGCTTTGCCTTGGAACTCTGGAATTGGTGGTTGATAGGGGGATGGTTGGGGAATGGTAATTGTACCGAAAGCGTAGACACTGTTATCGACTGAGCCAACGTAGACCACTCCGTTTGCAACTGCAGGGGAAGAATCTACGAGATTGGTGGTTCCGTAAGTCCAAACCGTGCCGCCTGTAGATGCGTTCAAAGCGTAGACGTTGTCGTCGTCAGAACCTACGTACACTAAGCCGTTGACGACGGAAGGCGAAGACTCAACTTGGTTGCCTGTATTGTAGCTCCAGATCTTGCTGCCGCTTTCAGCATTCAAAGCATACACGTTGTCATCTTCTGAACCTATGAAAACGACGCCGTTAGCGACGGCCGGACAAGAAACCACATAGTTTCCTGTTCCGAAGCTCCAGACTCTGGTACCAGTTTGGACGCTTAAAGCGTACACGCTGTTATCGTCTGAACCGATGTACACTGTGCCGTTCCAAACTGCCGGAGAGCCATCCACTGAGCCACTGGTCGCGTAGCTCCAGATTTTGGAGCCCGTTGCAGCGTTCAAAGCGTACACGTTGTTGTCTTCTGAACCAACGTACACTACACCATTTGCAACTGCAGGTGACGAAACAACTGCGTTGCCAGCGCTGAAGCTCCAGTCTTTGGTGCCTGTTTGAGCGTAGATAGCATAAACTTTGCCGTCGTCTGAACCAACATATACTATGTCATTAGCGACTGCAGGCGAGGACTCGACTTTGTCACCGGTGCTGAAGCTCCATAACTTGGAACCGTTCGTGGCGTTTATTGCATAGACTTTGTGGTCTTCTGATCCTACGTAGACGATGCCGTTGGCGACTGCTGGGGAAGAATCAATGGAACTGCCTGTCTTGTAGCTCCAGATGTACGCACCATTGGCAGCATTGAGGGCGTAAAGGTAGTGATCATTGGAACCGACGAAAACGACACCGTTTAAAACCGCGGGAGAACTATAGGATACTGAATTGCCTGTTGCGTAACTCCAAAGGAGGGTGTTTGTAGTTGGTCCCGTCGAAGTTGAGTATGCCGTGTGAGTTGTGTCGTGGCGGAACGTGGACCACCAGTCAATTGATTGTTGAGCCAAGCTTTTCGGAGCTACTGCCACAAAAATCGACAAAAACAAAATCCCCAGAAGTAACGCTGTGAGTATTCTCTTCATTTCTTTTCATCTTCAGTAAATTTGTAGATTAATAGACCACAACAAATGTAAGCTTTTAAAATTTTCCGTTCAAAAGTAGCAGATGCCACCGAACGAAAAAATGAAATTAAAAGGACAGCATTTTAGGAAGTTTGTATGCGGTAAAGGTAGAACGTTTTTCTATATCCACTTTCACAATCGGGAATTTCATCCGCCTTCAATGTTTTCAACCAATCGTCAACTGACGGGAACCCAGATTTCGAAACATAAAAGGCCAGGTTGGAAGGCATCGTCTTTGATGGGGAATTTACGTTAAAAACGGTGACGACAAATTCAGCGGTCGGGTTGTTTACATCCGTTTGACTTTCAGGATATCCTTTGCAGATTTCCACGAACTCTTCAAACTTGACCTTGAGATTAGAATCATAATCCTTAATTCTGTAGTAGGAATACTGGGGGTTTTGAACATCCGTAAGGACGAAGACATCGCCGCTTTTCTTAAGAAACTCAAGAGCTTGAGGATGGACCTCGATTTCTAAGCTATCCGCATTATTTTCGCCCATCATAATCTTCACTCACAGATGACTTTCATTAATTACTTATGCATCCTATTTTAATATTAAACACTATCTAGACCTCTCTTACTGTTCAAAAAAATCAAGAATCTCCGTTGTCTGAATTGTTAAAGAAAACGTTGTCTTTTCCGTGGCAAATAGCCATTGCACTAAGTAAAAAATATAAGCGGCTGTTATGAATGCCAATTATTGACCAATATGGGTATTGTTGAACTTAGACTTTCAATGCTGGCAACCCTTACAATCATCATCGGGTTGTCTACTCTAGTCTTAACTGGCGTTATGTTGTATTTCGGCGTCTTCAACATCGTTGCGTTAGGCATAATTGTAGTAGTCATAAACGTTGCTCAATGGCTCTTCGCACCATACTTATTAGGCGCTGTTTACAAGATCAGAAAAATTTCACAAGCAGAGAATCCTCAACTTCACCAAATCGTCAACACCCTAAGTCAGAAATGCCACATAAAAACCCCGGAGCTCATGCTAGCTCAGATCCCTGTTCCAAACGCTTTCGCCTATGGTTCTCCGCTTGCAGGCAGCCGTGTCGCAGTGACACCAGGATTGCTGACGGCGTTGAACACGGACGAGGTTGAAGCGGTCTTGGGACATGAACTGGGACATCTCAGGCATCGAGACGTTCAAGTTATGATGGCTGTTTCAGTCTTGCCGTCCATCTTCATGTATGCTGGGTACTCACTGATGTGGTCTGGAATGGCCTCTGGGGGAAGCAGAAGAAGCAGCAACGGCAATGGGGCAATCATCGGCATTGGCTTGATGGGATTTGGGTATCTACTCACCTTCTTTACGTTATGGTTGAGCAGAATACGTGAGTATTACGCCGACAGAAACAGCGTTCAAGTGGTAGATAACGGCGCATGGAAGCTCTCGACTGCGCTCGCGAAAATCGTCAGCGCCTCAAAGAAAACAAGTAAGTCAAGAGGGCAAGGACAGCAGCAAAGCGTAAGTGCTTTCAAATGCCTCTTCATCTCCGATCCGGGCAATTCCGACCAAGCTGCAAAAAACGTCGAAGCATCGTTCATGGTTCAGGAAATCCTGTCGAGGAAAATAACTGGCGCAGACAATTTGACAGAAGCTTTGTCGACTCACCCGAACATAACCAAGCGTCTTCGAGCGCTGCAGCAGCTAAGCCAGAACCCCAACGCCTAATCTAACTTAGGCATATTTTTCTTCTTAAGTTAAGGGATTGGTCCATTTGATAATTGCGCTGACTGAATTCTGGTTGAACCCCTTGAAACCTTGACCGCGCTCGATGTTCTCCAAATGGCTGGCAATCGCGCCGTCCCGAAGAAACGCTGAAGCCTGCTGACTGCTTATGCTTTGATTTTTTAATAGCAAATTCAGTTTTTCGCCATGAATCTGCCACTTCTCAGGTTCCGTGAAGGCCTGTTTAAGGAAGGGAAAATTGGAGAAAGGTCTCATCATGCCGACGCCTATCGCCTTAAGGTCTTCTCGCACCGCCTCAAAGTTGAAACGTGCAGCTAAGTGATGCATCCCAGCCTCAAGGATGCTTTCCCCGTGCAACCCAACCCACAAGCCAACCGAACCCAACTCATTACGCATTTCAAGCCCTATGTGAGCGAAATCAACGTCTTTTTCTTGGGCAGACAAGTCAACATCGGCGAAAACAACGTTTCGCCCATCTCGATCCTCCAAGATTTGTGCTCCCCAACCCGCTTGGGCGCCAGCGTGAAAACTTTCGCGGGACTTAAGTCCTATATACTCGAATAGGCGGATTAAAGCGGCAAAACTTCGGCGTGAGGACCTGAAGGTATGGTGGTCAACGTTGCCCCATCCAACGCCTACCCTATCCTGCCTAGCTTTCTGAGTTTTGGCTGAGTGATTTCGGGTTTCCCAGTAGCGTCTTTCCGCACGGAAGAAAGCGTCAGCTAATCGCGGTTTGCTAAGTTTGTTTCCAAAGTCTCTTAGCAGTTTCTCAGTTTCGAAAATGCCTTCTTCAGCAGATGAGAAGAGTCTTTGGCGTGTTTCTAATGTATGCAAGGCGTTAACATACAAGTCAACGTCCCCTATGTCTTCTTCAGTTGTGTAGCCTGATGAGCCGCGTCTCTCAACAAGAGAAAAAATAAAATCGTTTTCGCTGACTAGAGACAACTTTCTAAAGTTCGAGTAGGGTGCTCCTTGAATACTTTTTTCTTTTCCGATAGTTTTTCGGAAATCTTCTATATCTTCAACGGCGAGTGCAACTTCTGAGTTTTTGTCTCTTTTTAGAATCAACGGGAACAGCGTACTTCCATTAACCCGAAAAACTGCTGAGTCTTCCAAGTTTTTCTGTGACTCTTCGAAACCTAGCTTCGTAAGCTCCTCAATTTTTACGGTTTCTGCCGGTAGACTTAAGTGGTCAACCCAGTTGAAAATGCTTGTCGAAGTGTTCTGTTGAATTTCCATGGCCACCCGCGATGCGAAACTGCTCTTGCCCAGAAGTTTATTTAGCTGCGTTTGAAGAAAAGATTCCGCGTCTGCAAAAAGTTGCCAATCAAATAGTCTCAAAAAAATCCTTCCTACGCACTGAAATACCTATGTCTTAACGAGATTACTGTTTTATATAAAGCTGTTTTTTGCAAATCTCCCCGCAGCCCAAAAAACGGAATGCGAATAAACTTAAAATCCAAATCCATAGTCGGGAGAAGATGGATGCTACTTGGCTTTTTTGATTTCAACTAATATTTTTTCATTCTCAACTTTGCAGGGATAGCACGATAGTTTCACCTGCGGGATTTCTTGGTATTGCCCGTTTCGTATATCGAATTTCCAGCCGTGACAGGGGCACATCAAGGTATAGCCTGTGAGGATTCCGCCTTGAAAGCTGCAGCTTTCGTGAGGGCAAGAGTTTGATACACCATAAATTTCTCCTCCTACCCTTAATAGCAAAATTGGCTTTCCCTTAAGCCTGACGGCTTTCATTTTGCCTTCCCCCAGTTCGCCTTCTTTTATGGAAGAAACAAAACTCTTGCTCAAACGCCTTGTCCTTCAGAATTAAGAAGTCACGTGAAAGCTCAAAAACCTTGCCTCAAGAAATCTTTGAATTATTTTTTCTCCCAAACCAACATAGGGAACGCTTCTGGGGTGATATACAAAAAGGATAAATGTTTGCCCAAAGTCCATAATGTAATTGGTTTAAAACCGCTCCATGTTGTAGATACATATGAATTTTTTAAATTATCAGAAAGCCGCCGTTTTTCTTTTCATCGTTCTTCTAGCGGTTTGCATGATACCTGTTACGGCATTGGGCAATATCGAAAAAACCTACACGATTCAACCGCCTTCCACCCGCCAATACGGGATAATTAACGTGCAGCCTAGGCTTCTTAGCAGTGGGCACAACCAAAAGCTTTACGTCTCCACACCGACTTCGCTCGTTAACTATTATGGTAACTTGACTCACTCAATAAACGATAACAGTGATTACGCAAATTTTGTAACACCTCAGGTGGTAGCACCAATAGCGGATTCTATCATGAATGTCACTGACAACCTGCCCCACCAAGATGAGCAATTTGCAGATGCAGTGTTGGGGTTCGTCCACCAGTTTACCTACAATGTTACTAACCCACAATACCCGGTTGAAACGCTTTCAAAAAACATGGGTGATTGCGTTGGGCTGTCGCTCCTTACTGCATCCATCATGGAGGCTGGCGGCTTGGACGTCGTATTGATTCTCTACACTGGCATAAATCCCCAGCACATGAACGTTGGTGTGTACTTGCCCTATACTCCAGTTTACCATACTTCCTTCATGACCCCGACAAGCTTCACATACGACAACAAAACCTACTGGACTGCCGAAACTACGCCAGAAGGCAACTGGAAAGTGGGAGACCAATCCCAAACATTAGCCAATGCAATAGCAAACATCATTCCCCTTAATAGTACTACGGAGTCGTTGCCCCCAGCAGAGATCTCAGCCGGCTTAAACAAAAATTTAATCAATTCCACGATAACACTGAACCTCAGCCAGCAAGCAACAAGCACTGATGTAAATGGTGAGAGGTCCCTGTTAATCTCTGGCTCAATTACACCAGCGGTATCAGGTCAAACTGTAAACGTTTACGTAAGCAGCAGCAACTACGAAGGTGAAGTGCTAAACTTCTTGACAACAACAACCGACAATGCCGGCAACTACAGTTTGACATGGAACTTCACCACGTCAGGAACTTACTACGTAACAGCAAGCTGGAACGGCGGTTCAAACTACGCAGGCGCCGACAGCCAAATGTTGCCAATCTTCGTCGGACCTCAATCATACTTACAGTTTAACTCAGTTGACTACAACTATATTTTTGGGGAACCCGGCCTCGCAGCTTTCGCCACAATTCCCATGCAAGGCGCAAACGATTTCCTCACACTACCATTGGGCACAAATGCTTCGTTAAGCTACAAGTTCATTGTGCTTCGGGCAGGACAAACCATATCCAACGTGCCGACCATCAACATAACTGTACCAGCCATGGTAGAAAGAGTGTTATTGTCCCGTGGAAGAGTAGCAACAATAGAGGTGCCGTCTCACAACGAAACGGTTCCCTTAAGCGTTCCCCAGGGTCTTGCGCCGCTGATGTTATCAGACGATTTCAACCAAACCCTCGATAACCAATTCAGCCTTATTCTTCAAAACAACGCAGGCAACTTTAGCTTGAACCTTAAGGGATTAAGCCAAGAAGACATCTTGAATATGCAAGGATCAGCAGCCATAACAAACGCCACAGGAAGCATAAAACAAAACATCTGGTACTCTATTACCACCAAAATAAGCGGCAACAACACGACAACTAATCTAAGCTACGAAAACGGCACCGTAATTGAGAGCGCAAACAGTCAAAACAGCAACAATTCAACAGTGCTTCTCATAACAAACAATGAGGACACCGCCATCGCACTCAAAAACTTGACAATCCAAACCCAAACCCCTATCGCTAAGGAGCCTCAGACAACCCAAAAACCATCTAGTATCCTCAGTACCCCAAACCTCCCGTTATACACGGTTGTGGCAGTCTTGGTAGCGGCAACAATATTATCTGCACTTTATGTCAAGAGAGCGAAAAAACACGAAAAACCAAGTAGTCATTAGCAAGCACAGTCGACCACAATTCCTTCAATGGAAACCCTCAAAAAAACAATCTACCTAAATTGAAAAATGCAATGACCTCACTTCTATATTGAATCTTAGTTGGACTCTATAGGAAGAGGCCAAATCTTGCAGAATATACAATTTCACAAAAAATCAAATTAACCATGTAAACATGGCGGATGCATCCTTCTAATTCAAGAGATTCTCAATTCATCTTCAAGGTAAAGCGTTTTCTGACTTTATATAATCTGAAACCAAATAGTTTAAGTAAACATGACAGGTCAACTTGGAAAGGAAGAGTAAATGAGCAGCAGGCAAGAGTTCGAAGAAGATTTAACGGTTTTCCTGTCAAGGCTAACAATGGATTCTGATGAGCAAGTCAAAGATAAACTTAAAATCCTAAAAAATTGTCTGGTTGAACTGCGGAAGGAAAACATTGTAAAGATCAACCATTCCGTGATGGAGCTTGGCTGCGCTAAGTACTTGGTAGAAAAAGGGCACGAGGTACAGATCGAACATGTCCTGAATCAAATCTTGACCTGCGACCTCTATGCCACAAAAGGCTTAGGAAACCTCATTGTTGAAGTTGAAACAGGCTTTATTCCGCCTGAAAACGCCTTGGCGCCACTTACTTACACTTCCGCACGTCTGGCAAGCAAAATAATCAGGTACAGCAGTTTCGCTGGAAAATTCGCCTTGGGCGTGCCACCCCACTACATCTTACCCTTTCCCCGTGCACTGGCAAAGCCGCCAAGAAACCGTGAAGACTGGGAAATCCTGCAGATAAAAAGGCTCTGCGACGCGTACTATCAGAAGCCGCCCGTCACATTTGAAGAAATAAAAAACGCCCGAATACATGAAATCTACATCATCGATGTTGACCATGCGAAAGTTCAAGAAATAGACCCTGAAGCATACCTGAAAAGAGCCATTCAAAGAGGCATCGTCTACGATTACATGCCACGCGAAGTCAGGGGGCAATAGGCGAAACGTCATTTTGCGTCTACATTCTGCTTTGCAGCGACGGCACCTTCTACACAGGCTACACCCAAGATCTTGACACTAGAACAAAGCTTCACATGAACGGCAATGGCGCAAAATATACCAAATCACACAAGCCTAAGAAACTCGCTTACGCCGAAATATTCGGCTCGAGAAGCGAAGCTATGAAACGGGAAAGAGAAATAAAAAAACTCAACCACCAACAAAAACTCGACCTAATCAACGCACAAAACATGAAATAAACGTCCGACTACTACTTTCTGTTTTGAGACAAACGATGCCAAAAAAGAGTTATTAGAAAGTTTCATTAAATCACCCAAGATACATATTTAAGTGTAAGAATATGGCGAAGAAGAGACCGACTTGGAAGGAAAAACTGAATAACAGCAAAGGCTACCCTAAAGTTGAGCCGCTCACAGGCAGAATGGCAGCTAAATGGGGCACAGGCACCTTGGTTATTCCGGCGCCAATCGAGGTTGACCAGTTAATGAAGAAAGTGCCCAAAGGAAAACTGACAACGATCAACGAGATCCGCTCAGCCCTTGCAAAGAAACACGTCGCCACGATCGGTTGCCCATTGACAACGGGCATTTTCGCTTGGATATCCGCTAACGCGGCGGAAGAGCAAAAACACCAAGGCGCAGCTGACATTACTCCTTATTGGCGCACCCTCAAAACTGGCGGGTTCCTAAACGAGAAATACCCCGGCGGAATGGAAAATCAAAAGCGGCTTCTGGAACAGGAAGGGCACGAGATAGCCAAAAGGGGCAAGAAATATTTTGTGAAGGACTACTTGAATTCGATGATAGAGTTATAGTAGTAGTGTCAATGCTGCCCCCGTGATTATTGGAATCAGCACGTTATCGTTTACAGGCAACGGTAGAACCTCAACGGTCATCGCGATGGCTGCGCCTGCTAAAGCCAAAAGCGGCTGTGTCGGCAAGAAGATCAGACCAGCTAAGAAAGCGAAAAACAGCCCTGCAAAAGAGCCTCCCCAAGTTTTCCCCTTGTTGAACGGCAAAGACCATGAAGCGAAGGCTCCGAAAAGTGAAGCTGTGCTGTCACCAAGGCAGAACATCGCGATTGCAGCGTAACTTGCAGGGTGAGGAAAAACAACTAAAGTAAACAAGATGCCCCCAGCAAAATACAGCGGCGCCGCCGCGAACCCGTGCAGTTCTGACTGTGACGCGGCATGCCGGGTAATAGCTGAGATGAAAATCAGGTTTTTTCCTTCCAGGCGCCAAAGCTCAGAAACAGTGTAAAGTGCCGCAATGAGAAAAATTAGCGTGCCGACCGCGGGAACGCCGATTAAACTAGCGATAACCGGCATGAAAATTCCAGATGCATGAATGTCTTCCCGAACAAAATCGTTTGCCGATGGAAAAGAACGCTTTCGGGGTTTGCCATCTATTATAGGGATGACCGAGGAAAGTCTGCCGTTTACTACTCTGTCTGCTTTAACCCGTATTATAAAATCGGGGTTAAAACCGATCTTCAGCATTCCAGGCAGGTACAGGCAACGGTTATTTCTATCGTCAGCAACTACGATACAGTCTCTTAGTCTTAGGTTCTCAGCGGTTAATACTTGCGCGAGAATCTTCAGTTTTCCATCGGGCTGAATCGCATCGCCCCAGATTTTTCCCGTCAATTTGCCTCCTTCCGTTTCTACCTCAACCCCGTAAGCGTAGTCTGCGCCGACAGAATCGGCTAATTCTTTAACAGCGAAAGTTGGCAAACCAGAGCTGATTAAAGCGATCTTGCAGTTTCTCGTTTTTATCTGCGAAAAGATGCCTTTCTGATAATTTGTTGAAGAGATTTTTTCAAGAATTTTCGTCAGATCTTCAAGCTTGATCCCCTTCGCTTGATTGAACATGTGCTTCAGTACTGATTCAAGCTTAAGAATGCCTGCTTCATAGAGGAAACCGAAAAAGAGAAGTTTAACCAATCTGGTTAAGCCTAATTTCTTTCCAACTTCAAAAAAGAAGCGGTTTTTCGGAATAAGAACTCCTTCAACGTCGAAGATTACAAGTCTAGGTTTCTCTGATGCATCCATTTCTATCTAAACTCACAAACAACCTGTTCGGTCGAATCCCCTATGCTGAAAGTTCCAATTTTAAAAATAATCAAGGTTATTTTTCCCTGAATTTCGCGGCCCGATTAGCGATTAACGTTGCCGCAGCGCCCGCCGCAACTCCGGCGTCAATGTTAACAACTGACAAACCTAACGAGCATGACTGCAGCATGGCCATTAGCGTGCTTACTCCTTTTTCGCCGAAACCGTAACTGTTTGACGTTGGAACCGCAATCACGGGAACACTAACTAACCCAGCGACTACGGAGCAAAGGGCACCTTCTCTGCCTGCGACAACAATGATAACGTCAACATCCTTTAAGATTAAGTCCTTCAGCGGCGAAAGCAACCTGTGGATACCAGCCACACCCAAATCATACGAAGCGTAAACGGCACAACCCATCTCTTCCGCAATAACCTTTGCCTCTTCAGCTACAGGAATATCAGAAGTACCGGCCGTCAAAATCCCAATTTTTCCTCCAGTACTTTTCACGGTATAATCCTTGGTTTTTACGACTGCTATTCTTGCTTTGTCATTTACTTCAAAAACGGTTTCATTTGGAAACGCATCTTTGAGGGCTTGAATCTGTTGCTGGCTGCACCTGCTGACAATTACTCGTCCGCTTTCATGCATCATTCGCTGAGTTATGTCGATCACATCCGACACCGTTTTGTTTTCCGCCAAGATTATTTCTGGAATGCCTTTTCTCTGTTCTCTGTTAAAATCTATCTTCGCTACGCCTTCAAGCTCAGCGACAGCTTGCAAACGCACAAGTTTTTCTGCTTCCTCAATCGTTAGCTCGCCTTTAGCAGTTTTTTCCAAAATATCCTTCAACGCACTCATGATTTAATCACTTGCCATTAAACCACAAGTAATATATCGTTTTTGGCTTTTTTTATATTAACAAGCGGTCGAAACATAATGACTGAGTTTTCTAAAATAGTTGTCGTTGACTGCCAAGTCGCTGGTGTTTCAGGAGACATGGTGCTAGGCGCGCTACTGGATCTGGGCGCAAACAAAGAAAGAGTGACTTCAGCAATAATGAGCTTAGAAAGGGCCGAAAACGGTTACAAGAACGTGTCAGTGGACATAAGGCAAGTTGTTCGCAAAGGGTTTTTAGCTACCAAAGTCGATGTCACAGCTGAAGGAAAATCCAGAAAAGACGGCAAACAACTTATAGCGATAGTCGAAAAAACAGCGAAAACGATAGATCTTTCCGCCAAATCAAGGCAGTTTGCCTCAAATGTCATCCACACGCTCGTTGACGCCGAGGCGAAGCTTCATGGACACAACTTAGCGGACGCGCATCTGCATGAGGTCGGATTGGTTGACACTGCTGCCGAAATTATTGGGTCAGCTGTTGCCTTGGAAGACCTCGGCTTCTTTGCGGCGAAGATAGTTTCGACCCCCGTATCTGTGGGGGGAGGAACGTTTCAGTTCTCACATGGTATAGTCTCAAGCCCCTCGCCCGCGGCGTTGGCTATTTTTCAGTCAAGAAATTTTCCGATCAAAGGGGGACCTGTCGAGTCTGAATTAGCTACACCTACTGGTGCATCAATAATAGTCAATTTGGCCGAAGCAGTTAGCCGTTTTTACCCTGAAATGGCTCCTTTGGAAGTTGGTTACGGCGCAGGCGGTAAAGATTTTGCTGAAATCCCCAACATTCTTCGAATAGTGGTAGGTAAGCCTTTAGAGAACTGTTTGATGACGGATCAGATTGCATTGTTGGAAACCAACATTGATGACGTTTCAGGAGAAATCGTGGGGCATGCTGTTGACAGGCTTTTTGCCGAAGGGGCAAAGGACGTTAGCATTATTCCTATGTTCACTAAAAAGAACAGGCCGGGGCAAATAGTCAAGGTTGTTGCTGACCAAAAAGATGCCAAACGTCTTTCCCGCGTGCTGATTGAAGAGACTGGAACGCTAGGCGTCAGGGTTTACCCGTGTGAAAGGCACATCATAAATCGGGAACTATCCTCAGTCGACTTGCTCGTTGGCGGAACAAAGGAACTTGTGAAAGTCAAAATCGCCAAGAACACTGATGGAAGCATTATCCGCATAAAACCCGAGTACGATGACCTTAAAAGGCTCGCGGAAAAAACTAACAAGCCCCTCAGAGAACTCTCGGAAATGGCGGTTTCACGTGCAAGAGAACTTTTTTATTCAAAATAGGTAATCGGCATGGAAGAGTTAAGCCACAAACTTGAGCAGCTTCGACATTTCATCAGAGAAACTGGGAAAAACGGAGCAGTAATCGCTTTCTCCGGAGGTGTAGACAGCTCAACTCTAGCGGCGATAAGCCGCGAGGTTCTGGGCGAGAAAGCGGTGGCTGTTATCGCTCAGTCGCCCACTTACACCTCTGAAGAACTAGAGGATGCCAAGAGAGTAGCCAAGGAAATAGGCATCAAACTATTCATAATTGAAACTGACGAGTTATCAAACGAGGATTTTAGCCGAAACCCAGAAAACCGCTGCTACTACTGCAAAAAAG
>Ga0187874_10000509_pt1 | contig 47381 bp, 39 predicted proteins | sample June2016WEW_16_1_3_FD_132993 | JGI IMG/M metagenome (GOLD analysis project Ga0187874, IMG submission 132993) | Peatland microbial communities from SPRUCE experiment site at the Marcell Experimental Forest, Minnesota, USA - June2016WEW_16_150 | ecosystem: Environmental > Terrestrial > Soil >... | reverse complement strand
GTTCATTGGGTTCTCCTGTTTGAAGTTTCTGAGCCGGCTGTTCAGAGCCGGTCTCGGCATTGTACCCTTCAGGAGAACCCTTCGCCATTTCAGCCCTTATACATTCAAACAGGCCTCCTGGCCAGGCCTCCTGGCCTGTCCCTGGAGTTTCTGCATTTTCAAGTTCCGTTAAGGCCAACTGGTAGCGCCGGCGGTCTTGCCGCCGGTGTTCGACAGGCCGGGAGGCCTGTCCTGCGTTCAGACCGCCGGCGGGCGTTCTCGCGCGGGGACCTCGCCGGCGCGTTCCCGTTTCATCCCGTACATTTTCTGGTCGGCTTCGTCCAGCGCTTCGCGCAAAACGCGTTCGCGCGCTTCGGCGGTTCCCCAACTGAATCGGATCGGCAACACGCCGTGGCCGCGGACACGGAAATCGCGCAGCCGGGCTTCGATATCCGCCATGCGTTTCTGGGCCACTTCGGGCAGTTGATTGTGGAACAGGATCACGAACTCGTCGCCGCCCCAGCGGAAGGCCTCGTCCTGGTGGCGGATGGACGCCTGCAGCAGGTTCCCGATGTTGCGCAGAATTTCGTCGCCCACCAGGTGGCCATGGCGGTCGTTGATGTCCTTGAAGTTGTCCATGTCGCACACCGCCACCACGCCTTCGAACGCGCCCGGCTGTTCCACGCGCCGCGCCAGCGCCGCCTGGTTCAGCAGCCCCGTCAGATAGTCCAGGTCCATGCTCTGCCGGTTCTCGCGCCGCAAGTGGTCCACTTCCGCGGCCAGATCCCGGATGCGGTCGATCTGGCTTTCATTCCACATCGCCATGGCCGCGAACGCCAGCACGCAATGCAGCGTGAAATCGATGTAGGTCTCGTGCTGCAGGTAGCGGGCCCACTCCGGCGCGCTGCCGGTGTGGTAGAGGTAGAAGAAAATCACCGCGGTTTCCAGAAACGCCGCCGCCAGCACCAGCAGCGAGAACCGGAAAACCCTCGCTCCCAGCCCGGCGTTCTTCCGCAACGCCACGAAATTGTAGATGTACACGCCGCTCAGCACCAGGGCGTGCGACGCGTGGTAGCCTTCCAGCCGCGAATTCCACCCGAACGCGTACACCAGCGCCACGAAGATGGGCAGGATGGCAATCAGCCGCAACACCGTGCGCCAGTCCTGGAAGCCCGAAGCAAAGCCGGCGCGCGCCGCCGCGATCAGCACGATGGCAAATGCGAACTCGAAAACCGCATAGGGCGCCAACCACCCGAAATGGCCGGTGCGCAGCAACTCGAATCCGAAGAACGCCGCCAGAAGCCGCAGCAGCCACGCCACCGCCCACAGTCCGAAATACACCACTCGCGACTGCTTGTAGAGAAAGAGAAAAACGCCCCCGAACAACAACGCGCCGATTTCCTGGATGTAAAATCCCGTGACATCTGGAACCAGGCTCGTCGGATTCATGGCCTCAATCTCCGTTGATCGCGTGCCGGCGGATGGCGCGCGCCTTGCCGGTGCTCTCGTCCACGTCCACGATCACCGCGTGCAGTTCCACGCCCTTCCTGGCCGCTTCCATGCGGACCGGCAGCGCCGTAAGAAAACGTTGCAGGATGACGCCGGTCTCGACCCCGATCACCGAATCGTACGGCCCGGTCATGCCGCAATCCGTCTGGTAGGCCGTGCCGCCGGCGAGGATGCGCGTATCGGCCGTAGGCACGTGCGTATGCGTTCCCACCACCGCCGAGACCCGTCCGTCCAGATAGCGGCCCAACGCGATTTTTTCGCTGGTCACTTCCGCGTGGAAGTCCACGAACCTCACCTTCACCGCCGCGTCCAGCGCGCCCAGGATTTCATCCGCCTTGCGAAACGGGCAATCCGTGGAAGGCATGTAGGTGCGCCCTTGCAGATTGATCACCGCGCAATCCACGCCGTTTCGCGCGCGCCGCACCACTACCCCGCTGCCCGGCGAACCCGCATAGTTGGCCGGCCGGAGCAGGCGCGGTTGCCGCGCAAAATAATCGTACAGCTCCCGCTTGTCCCAGACATGGTTGCCCGACGTCAGCACATCCAGACCAAGCGCCAGCAGTTCTTCGGCGATGGCCGGGGTGATGCCGAATCCGCCAGCCGCATTCTCCGCGTTGGCGATCGCCAGGTCGATGCGGTTGGTCTCGATGATATCCTGCAGATGGTCGGCCACGATCCGCCGCCCCGGAGACGCGAAAATATCTCCGACGAATAAAATGTTCATCCCTAGGATTCAAAGTTAACACGGGTAGCGAAGTGGGACCGGCCTCCCGGCCGGTCGACGCGCCACAGGGGCGCTCCACGGCCCGACCGGCCAGGAGGCAGGTCCCACTCGCGGGCCGCCGGCGCCCTATGTCTGATACTGTCAAGAAGATGTCCGCGAAACACCGTCATTACGTTCACGTCCGCCGCGTCGATGAATGCTCCACCCTCGACGAGCTCTTCACCCACTGCCTGCCGTCCTTCGGTGGCGCCTTCCTGCGCCGCATCTACCAGATCCTCGACCGCGCCATCGGCATGGGCTGCCCGCTCACCGTGGCCGTCTCCGGCCCGGTCACCGTTTCCGGGCAGCACCACACCTGGCTCATCCCGCTGCTCGAAACCGGCTGGGTGGCTTATCTCAGCACCACCGACGCCGTCTGCTACCACGACGGCCACCGCAGCCTGGACGCCTACCGGAGCGGCCCCATCCACGAAGTTCCCATCTGCACCGACGACGCCGCGCTGCGCGACGAAGGCACCATCCGCGTCACCGACATGGCCTTCGACGAAGGCGTGCTGCTCGACCAGGACCGCTTCCTCACCGCCGTCCTGGCTCTTCCCGAGTTCCAGCGCAAGATGGCCGGCACGGAATTGCGCTTTCTGCTCGGCAAGTATTACGCCGCCCAGGAGCGGCAGAACGGCGTCGCCGGCGGCCTGCTCTCCACCTGTCATCGCGCCGCCATTCCCATCTTCGTGGGCGCGCCCGGCGATGGCAGCGTCTTCCTCAATTCCATGAAGCTGTGGGCCATGCGGCAGGCCGGCCTGATCCCCGGTTACGCCTTCGATCTGGACCTTCACGCCGAAGTTTTCGAAGCCTGCGCCTACCACCGCTGGGGCCTGTTCGACAACTCCGTGCACGCTCTCGGCACGCTCATCCTGGGCGGGGGCGTTCCCAAGAATTACAACTTGCAGCCCGAGCCGGCGCTCGGCCAGGTGCTGGGCCTGCCCAACGTGCGCGGCTATCAGTTCGACGTCCAGATTGTCACCGCGCCGGTGACCGATGGCTCGCTCTCTTCCTGCCCTCCGGCCGAGGCAGTTACCTGGGGCAAGGTGGATAAGGACACCTACCTGCAAACCACCGAGAGCATGCAGTCGGATTACTCCATCGTGATGCCGTTCCTGATCAAGGCGCTGCTCGATAACCGCGCGCGCTACCGGCAAATGGTCAGTGAGGAGGGCGAGGAAGCCGTTTTCGCCCGCGAACCCAAAGCCCGCGGCTATCTGCGTCCGCGCGCCGGCTACTGCCTCTATGACCAGCGCGAGGAGCTGTGCCGGCGTCTGACGGAGGATGTGCGCGCCAACCGCGAGTGGCTCCTGGAGAGCCTGGCGTACCCGCTGGCGGCAGGGTGAGATTGCTTTAGCTAACCATCTGGGCTAAGATAGAGGAATGGCGAAATTCAACGTCCACGAGGCCAAGTCAAACCTGTCGCGTCTGCTTGCGTTGGTGGAGCGGGGCGAAGAGGTCACCATCATGCGCGGTGGCGAGCCGGTTGCCGATCTGGTGCGGCACCGGCGGAAATCCGGACGCCGGAAACTCGGGGTGCTGGCCGGCACTATCTCCCTGCCGGAGGGCTGGGATGCGCCAATGACGGATGAGCAGGCCGACCGGTTCCTGGAGGGCAAGGAGTGGTGACCTATCTCTTGGATACCGCACCCTTCCTTTGGGCGGTAGCCAACCCGGAGAAGCTCAGCGCCAAGGTTCGCAAGCTGATTGACAGCCGCAAGAATCCGTTGTTCGTGAGCGTGGCTTCGCTCTGGGAAATTGTTGTGAAGGCGCAGAAGGGCTTACTTCCCATCGAGGATCCGCCGCGTTGGTTAGACGCCGGACTCGTGGGCATCGAGGCGGCAGTGCTCCCGATCAAGCCTGCCCACGTATACGGGGTGAGCCAACTACCAATGATCCACAAGGACCCATTCGATCGGCTGCTCCTCGCGCAGGCGGCCAGCGAGGGATGGGTTCTGATCAGTAGCGACGCGACCCTCCGCCAATATCGCGTCCCCACCGTCTGGTAATTCCCCCGCGCCGGGCGCCCTCACGCGGAGCGCCCTCGGCTGGCAACGCTTATCCATCTGATAGAATCCCTGTGATGTCACAACTCTTTGAGCGCAAGCCCATCGCAGCGTTGATCTCGGAGACGAAAGACTCCGGTGGGCTGAAGCGAAGCCTCCGCGCCGGCGACCTCATCATGCTCGCCATCGGCGCCGTAATCGGCGCCGGCATCTTCGGCGCCATTGGCACTGCCGCGGCCGGTCAACTGGGGCCCAATGGTGAGGTGATCCGGGCCGGCGCCGGCCCGGCGCTGGTGTTTTCTTTCCTCCTCCTGGGCGGGGCTTGTGCCCTGGCCGGCCTTTGCTATGCCGAACTGGCGTCCATGATTCCTCAAGCCGGCAGTGCTTATGCATACTCCTACGCCACGCTGGGCGAATTGATCGCCTGGATCATCGGCTGGGATCTCATCCTCGAGTACGCCGTCGGCAATGTCGCCGTGGCCATCTCCTGGGGCGATTACTTCAGCACCTTGCTTCGTGGGTTTGGCGTGGTACTCCCGCCGTGGTTGTGTACCGGCTACCGTACCGCGCTGCTCAGTCCGGACGCGCCGGTCCACGGGCTGCTCAATTCCGCGCCGCACGTCTTCGGAATTCCCATCCTGATCAACCTGCCGGCGGCCGGCATCGTGATGCTGATCACCTGGCTGCTGCTGCGCGGGGCGCGGGAGAGCGCCACTGCCAACAACATTATGGTCGTCATCAAGCTGCTGGCGCTGACCCTGTTCGTCCTGGTTGGCATCACCCATATCAAGGGCGCCAACCTGCATCCTTTCGCGCCCAACGGATTCAAAGGCATCCACCAGGGCGCGGCCATCGTCTTCTTCGCCTATATCGGCTTTGACGCCATCTCCACCGCCGCCGAAGAGACCATCAACCCGCAGCGGAATCTGCCCATCGGAATTCTGGGGGGGCTCGGCATCTGCACGCTGATCTACGTGATTGTCGGTTTCGTCATGACCGGCATGGTGCCCTACAAGCAACTGCTCGGGGTGGCCGACCCTCTCTCTCGCGCTCTGGAACTGTCCGGCTTCACAGCCGTCGGCTGGATCGTGGCCCTGGGCGCGGCGGTATCCATGTCGGCCGTCCTGCTGGTATTTCAGTACGGCCAACCGCGCATCTTCTTCGCCATGGCGCGTGACGGCCTGTTGCCCCGCTGGGCCGCCAAGATCCATCCGCGCACCCGCATCCCTTGGGCCACCACTCTGCTCACCGGGGTGTTCGTGGCCTTGTGGTCGTTGGTGGGCGACTCCGGGGAAACCTACGACTTGACCAACATCGGTACGCTCTTCGCCTTCATCCTGGTCAGCATCGGTGTGCTGGTCCTGCGCCACAAGGAACCAGAACGCCCGCGGCCGTTCAGGGTGCCGATGGTCTGGCCCGTCTGCCTTCTCTCCGCCGCCGGCTGCCTCTATATCATGACGGGCCTTCCGCACCAGGCATGGGTGCGCTTCTGCGTGTGGCTCGCGGTCGGACTAGTGCTGTATCTCTTGTACGGATTCTGGCACAGCACCCTGCGGGCCGCCAACAAACAGTAGGCCGGCGATCGTGTCCGCCGGCGTGTGCCAGCTACGCCCGCCCCAAAATCTGAGGGTTTGGCGACATCCGAAACGCATCCAAATCACCGGTTGGCACCCGCCGGGAAGGTGAACCGCCCACTTTCCATTGGTACTGATAGTACCGATAGCCATGCGCCGCCCAGAACTTTGATCGCAACCGAGGCGATTGCTTTACACTATATAAAGCCGGAAAGCGGACCTGGAAATCCCGGTTTAGCAGGAACCTGGCTTACGGTAGTGCTATGCCAAAGACATCGATCGAAGGCGGAGAGGCCGTTTTCCGGTCGGAGGAAAGGCAAACCTTATGAAAACAATTCTCGCTTGTTTCGTGTTGGCTAGTGGGCTGCTTTCAGCGGGCACGATAGGTGTTTACAGCACCGGTTATACCGCCGGCGGCGGCTCTAAGGTTTTCGCTGGAGGCACCGATGGCAATTGGACGCTAGAGTCGGGCCCGGGCGGAAGTGTGAGCTCTCCGTTCGCACCCCATGTCACCGTCGGCTCGGTTCTTGGCACGTTTCCATTCAGCAGCGGTGCTTGGTTTAAAGATGGCAGCTTTGGCAGCACTTCGGAGTGGGTCAGCCCCGATGCCTTCGAGACATCCTCCAATCCTTATTCTTTAGTGACTCCCTACGTCTATCAGGAGACCTTCAGTCTGAGTGGTCTGGACAACCCCTCCACAGTGGTGATCACGGGTGAGTGGAGCGCCGACAACTACGGGTACATCGTGGTCAACGGCATTCCGGTTAGTACTGGGGCGGATGGAAACATACCGAACAGCACGGGGGAATTCAAGTTTTTCACAAGCTTCGTCCTCAACTCCTCCAACGCTACTTTTCTCCCGGGGACGAACACCATCCAGTTCGACGTGTTCAATAACCCGAACGGTTCGCCCGATGTGACCGGAATCAATGTGGATATCGAGAGCGCTACGGCGGATCCGGCTCCAGAGCCGACCACTTTCGGGATCATGGGTTTCGGCTTGGCGGCGCTCGGCCTTCTCCGCAGGACAGCGAAGCGTTAGGACCAGCGGGGCGCACTGCACCGCGGCCAACCGATACGCGCACCGGCTGCACGGGAATTCTCTGTGCAGCAGGTTCTTGCTGATGAGATCACTCACCTTCTCCAAGGAATCTCTTGCAGTGATCCCTTGGAAGCGGCGCGCGCCGCTACCGCTTGCGCTGGCCTTGAGCCTGGTGGCGGATCTTTTTCTTCGCCGACCCCCGTGCCACACCAGCGGCCCGTTTGGCCTTCGGCGCTGCTTTCTTGCGCGCCGTGCGCTTCAGCATCTTACGTTCTGTCTTGTCGCTAACTGTCTTCGTATTCATCAGCTTCTTTTCAGTCCTGCGTATTTTTCTATCAGCTTCTTGAGGCCGTAGCGGGGAAAGTTAACAGTGATCTTAGCATCTTCGCCGTCCCCTTCGCGGCGCACCACTGTGCCGGTGCCATACTTGGGATGCTCCACCATCATGCCCGCCCGCATTCTCCGGGGAGCGGGCGGCGAGGCCGCAGGTGGTGCGGCCGCCGGCTTGGCCACGCTACTTACCGGCGCGCCTACCGGGCCGGGCGGCCGCGGCAATCTCGGAGCGATGGGCCCCGGCGGCCGTTGCGGCGCCGCAATCGGTTTATTGGCCGCGTTGAACGGCAGCCCGCGCTCGCCAAAAAATTGCGGGATGTTCTCCACCGAATTGTAAGTCTTGCCCGTGAACGTGTTCCGTCGCACCACCGTCCGCACGCCGTATCGTTCCGCCTGCATGGTGATTTCGCCCGCATCGTCCCGCACGCCCAGTTCCGCGATCAGCTCCGCCGGCACTTCGCTCAGAAACCACGAGGGCGTCGACCGCTCCTGCTCGCCGCCGCCGAAACGCCGCCGGTACTTGGCCCACGTCAGAATCAGCCGCTTCCGCGCGCGCGTCATCCCCACGTAGCACAGCCGCCGCTCCTCTTCGAGCGCCGCTTCCGAATCCATCGACCGGCTGTGCGGAAACAACCCCAGCTCCATTCCGGACAGGAATACCACCGGGAACTCCAGCCCCTTGGCGTTGTGCAACGTCAGCAGGCTCACCGAAGCCTTTTCGTCAAATGCGTCGGCCTCCGCCACCAGCGCCGCGTGATCCAGAAAATCCGAGATCGATTCGCCTCGCTCCGCCGCTTCCGTCGCCGCCGTGATCAACTCGTCCAGGTTCTCGAGGCGCGCTTCTCCATCCGGCGTCTTTTCCTGTTCCAGCATGCGCCGGTAGCCCGTGCGCTCCAGAATGAATCGGAGCAGATCCGGCAGCGGTGAGGAACTGGCCACCAGCGAAAGCTCCTGGATCAGATTGCGGAACGTCACCAGCGAAGATTGCGACCGCGTCGAGAGCTTCTCATCGTCGATGATTCGCTCGATGGCGTCCCACAGGCTGAGCGCGTGATCCCGCCCGTACTTTTCGATCTGGTCCACAGTGGTACGGCCGATGCCGCGCGCCGGCGTGTTGACGATCCGCAGCAGGCTCACCGAATCGTAATTCGAAGCCGCCAGCTTCAAATACGCCACCGTATCTTTGATTTCCGCCCGCTGATAAAAGCTGAAGCCCCCCACGATGTTGTACTTCCGCCCGTAGCGCCGCAGCGCTTCTTCGATCTGCCGCGATTGGGAGTTGGTGCGGTACAGCACCGCCACGTGATCCTTGGGATTCGCCGCTAGGTGCTTTTCGATGGTGTCGGCGATGAAAAGCGCCTCGTTTTCGGCGTCGTAGCCGGCGAAGAGCCCCAACTTTTCGCCCGCCGCGGCCTCCGTCCACAGCTTCTTTCCCTTGCGCGCCTTGTTGTTCTCCACCACCGCGCCGGCCGACGCCAGGATGTTCTTGGTCGACCGGTAGTTTTGCTCCAGCCGGATGGTCTTGGCCTTCGGAAAATCGCGCTCGAAATCCAGAATATTGCGGATGTCCGCTCCGCGCCAGCTATAGATCGATTGATCCTCGTCGCCCACCACGCAGACGTTGCCGCGGCTTTCCGAGAGCAGCCTCATCAGCTCGTACTGGGTGCGGTTGGTGTCCTGGTATTCGTCGATCATCAGGTAGCTCAGCCGCCGGTTCCAGGCCTCGCGCGTGGCTTGGTCGTGTTGCAGCAGGCGCACCGCTTCCAGCAGCAGATCGTCGAAATCCAAGGCGTTGGCCGTGCGCAACGCCTTTTCGTATGCTTCAAATACCGCGGCCAGCGCTTCGCTCTCTTTGTTAATGGCGGCTTTGAACAAATCGGCCGGCCCTTGCTTGGTGTTCTTCGCGCGGCTGATCCTGGAAAGCGCCGCGCGATACTGCACGAACTCTTTCTCGTCGAGCCCCAGCCCCCGGTAAGCCGCCTTCACTACGCCGAGTTGGTCCTCGTCGTCATAGATGCTGAAGCGCCGCGAGAATCCCGGCCGGATGCGCGCCAGCGGTTCGCCATCGGTCCGCAGCAGCCGCACGCAAAACGAGTGGAACGTGGAAATGTTGGGCGACGAAGCCAGGTCGACGTCCGCCAGCAGCGCCGACACGCGTTCGCGCATTTCATTGGCGGCTTTATTGGTAAAGGTGACGGCTAATATGGCGGACGGGGGCACGTGCCGCGCCGTGATAATGTACGCGACACGGTGTGTGATGACCCTGGTCTTGCCGCTGCCCGCACCCGCGAGAATCAGAAGCGGCCCTTCCGTACAGGTCACCGCCTCCCGCTGCTGCGGGTTGAGCCCTTTGAGGAAATCCATGAGATGGGGAACTCTTTGAGTTTAGCATGCGTTACCACGAAACTCCGCTCACGCCGCAGGTAGTGGTTGGGCGGGTGGTGCCGCCTGCCGCGGGCGCTGGGACCTAGTGCCTCGCCGTCAGCAGTCCCCGCCCGCGCAGCCAGTCCGCCAACCGCCCCGGCCACGAAGACAGTGCCGGATCGTTCTGCGCCAGGCCAACGCCGTGGTTTCCATGTTCGTAGATGTGCAGTTCCGCCGGCACTCCCGCCTTGCGCATCGCCAGGTAGAATAAGACGCTGTTTTCCACCGGCACGGTCTTATCGGCATCGGTGTGAAACAGGAACGCCGGTGGAGTCTGCGCCGTCACCTGCAACTCATTCGACAAGTTCTCCACCAGTTTCGGATCGGGATTCTCGCCCAAGAGGAACGTCACCGAGCCGCGATGCACGTAGCTGGTAAAGGAAATCACCGGGTAGCACAGCACCAGAAAATCCGGCCGGCTGCCGGCGCGGTCGATCGGGTCGGCTGCTCGCGCGTTCCCCGCATCGAAATGCGTCCCCGCCGTCGACGCCAGATGACCGCCGGCCGAAAAGCCCATGATGCCGATGCGATCCGGCTGGAAGCCATACTGCGCCGCGCGAGACCGCACCAGACGAATCGCCCGTTGCGCATCCTGTAACTCACTGGGGTGGTGGTAGCGCGGCCCCAGGCGGTATTGCAGCACGAATGCCGACACCCCGATGGAATTCAGCCATTGGGCCACCTGGTAGCCTTCCTTGTCCATGGAAAGGTGCTGGTAGCCGCCGCCCGGGCAGACAATCACTGCGGTTCCCGCCCCGCTGCCTTTTGCCAGGACAAACGGCGCGAGCGAGGGCTGGTCCTCCGGCGCTGTTCCCAGCGCGCCCGGCGCACCCTTCGGCCACAACAGTTCCGCCTTTGGCGCCTGCGCCACCGCTTGCGGCACCGCTTGCGCCACCGCTTGCGGCACCGCTTGCGGCAACAGGGCGCCCTCGGCCAGAATCAAACAGATCGCCAATCGCCTCATAAGTCTCAGGCTATCACCCGTACGTCCCCCTTGCCCCATACCGTCTGCCGTCCCACCCCCACCCACCGGCCCGCCCGCAGCCACGGCATAAACTCCCCCAGCGAGCCTTCGTATTCCGCCTCGCCGGTGAAACCACCCAGCGGATGCGTCTGCCCCGTGCGCCCCGATTTCCTTTCCACCTGCTCCCACTGCAGTTGGCAATGGACCATGCGGATTTTGGTCGCGCGCTCGCCCACTGCCCGGAAGTCGAGCTCCAGCGCCCCCGCCCCGTACAACGCCCGCAGCGTGCTGATGCGGTCGCGCAACCTGCCGAAAAGGACGGCAAACTCCGGGCGCTTCGCCAGCGCCCCGCCGCTTTTCAGCTCCGTCGGGGTCAGGAAGCGCACACGCACCCGCTCCACGCGCGCGCAATCCGCGTCCAGATCCGGACCGAGATTGAGGATCAGCGCCGGGCGGCCCACCTCATCCGCCCCGTCGTCCAGGTTGAGTTGTTCCACCCGCTCCAGCGAAACGCGCCCGTGGCCCGGCCCGATTCCCTGCGCCCCAAACGCGGCAAACGCCTCGCGAAAATACTTGAGCACCGGCGCGCGCAGGTCGAAGACATGCACGTCGAAGCAGAAACGCTCGCCCATGGCGATGGCGCGCCCGTCCAGACTGCCCGCCCGCAGCACGAAGGGCCGCGGCCAATCCCCGAGGCCGCTGGGGGCTTTTCCCAGCTCGCTGCCCGGCTCGAACAGCCGCGCGTAGGCGGCCGGCGAAGCGGTGTCGCGCAACACCATCCCCAAAGCGCCGCGGATCACGTTGCCGCTCTTGCCCGCCGGAAAGTACACCGGGTCGATCGCCCGGAAATGAAAGCGGAATCGGTAGAACTCGAATTGGGTCACCAGACTGGCCGGGTCTTGCATCGTTCTCCTGTTGTATAATGGTATGGCATTTGACTCTTGTTTTCCGCTTGGCGACAGATCTAAGAGGGGGTTGCGTGAGTCCATCCGCGCCCCCTTTTCCTGTTTCAGGCCGGTTTGGGTCGGTGCATTTTCAGTAAAGAAGGAATATAGGCAGATGAAAGAAAAAGGTACAGTGAAGTGGTTTAACGCGGCCAAGGGCTACGGTTTTATCCAGAGGGAGAATGGAGAAGATGTCTTCGTACACTTCTCGGCGATTCAGTCGGAAGGTTATCGTAGCCTTGATGAAGGCGCCAAAGTGGAGTTCGAGGTGACGAAAGGGCCCAAAGGCCTGCAGGCGACCAACGTCACAGTGGCCTGATGCGGTAAAGGAACGGCCGGTGCTTCGGGCCCCGGCCGTTCCACCCAGCCTTGTGGAGGTTTATGAGTAAAGAAGACAGCATCGAAGTAACCGGCACTGTTCTGGAGAAGTTTCCCAGCGGGCTGTTTAGCGTGCAACTCGAGCACGAACGGGTTGTTCTGGCTCACCTCGCCGGCAGGCTGCGCCGCAATCGCATCCGCGTCCTCGCGGGCGATAAAGTCACCATGGAACTGTCTCCTTACGATCTGACCAAAGGCCGTATCACGTTCCGTCACCGGTAGTCCCCATCCGCGGGTCCATCCGCAATTTCTCTGTTTCCAGCCGGATAGAGCGAGTATTGACCCATCCTTTCTGGTAGAGGCATGGTACAACCAAACTGTGTGGAACGAGCAGTCACCACCTCAAGAAGTTTTTTTTGCGTTTAGCGGCGAACGCTGTAAACTGCTGTTTTTGAAGGCATAAGAGCACTTATATGAAAGAGCCGAATCCTCCCCAGGAACGGCGTCGTAACCGGGTTAGGCCCTCCGCCGCCGATATAATCAAATCGGAGAGTGGGATGGAGAGACCAAAGAATTCCCCGAGCCGGACCAAGAAGCAGGCTCCCGAGTCCACCGAAGACCTTGCCACGGTCCTTTCACGCCGGGTAGTCGGGCAGCCGGACGCCACGCGCCTGATCGTTCCTTATATACAGATGTTCCAGGCTGGCCTCGCTCCGGAAGGCCGCCCCGTTGGCGTGTTCCTGCTGCTGGGGCCCACTGGCACGGGCAAGACCAAGACCGTCGAAGCCCTGGCCGAAATTCTGCACGGCAGCGAGAAGAACGTCCTCAAGGTGGATTGCGGCGAATTCCAGATGGAGCACGAGGTCGCCAAGTTGATCGGCGCGCCCCCCGGCTATCTGGGCCACCGCGAGACACAGCCCATGCTCACGCAGCAGAAGCTGACCGCCGTCACCAGCGACAAGTGCAACCTCTCTCTGGTGCTCTTCGACGAAATCGAAAAGGCCGCGCCCTCCATGACGCGCCTGCTGCTCGGGGTGCTCGACAAAGCGCAATTGCGGCTCGGCGATAACACCACCGTCAACTTCGAAAAAAGCATGGTCTTTCTGACCAGCAACCTGGGCTCGCGCGAAATGCTGCGTGAGATCAATCCGGAATTCGGCTTCCAATCGGCGCAACACTCCGGGCGCGCCGATCTCATCGGCAAACTGCAGAGCATTGGCCTGGTGGCCGTGCGCAAGCGCTTCTCCCCCGAATTCGTCAACCGCATCGATTGCATCATCACCTACCAGCCCCTCAGCCAGGAAGCGCTCGCCGCCATCCTCGAACACCAGATCGCCGACCTGCAGAGCCACGTCAACACGCGCCTGGGGGACCGCTCGTTCACTCTCGAAATTCCGCCCGAGGCGCGCCAGTTCCTGCTCGAAAAAGGCACCAGTGCGGAGTATGGCGCGCGCGAGTTGAATCGCACCATCCACCGCTTCCTCACCCAGCCGCTGGCGACCATGGTGGCCACCAACCAGGTGAGCGCCGGGGCGAAGGTGCGTGTGGACGTAGCCGACCCTCCCGAAAAGCTTGCCATCCGTGCGTTGGAACCGGAAGTGGTCCCCGCGGCTGCCCATCCCACGGTGCTATTGGTGGACGATAATCGCGACCTGCTGCACTTTCTGGAGCGCCTGATGGGAGACGCCGGCTGGACGCTGTTCACCGCCGAATCGGCCACCGAAGCCCGGCGCCTGGCCCTCCTGCACAAGCCTGACGCGGCGCTGCTCGACTATATGCTGCCCGATGGCAACGGCGTGGAACTCGGCGTGGAATTCCTGCAGGCCGTTCCCCACATGCTGGTCATCGTCATGACCGGAACCATTCTGCCGCCGGAAGAAGAGGCGCTGTGCGAAGAACATAACTTCCCGGTGCTGCGCAAACCATTTCTGGCGTCCGACGTGGTGAGCCAGATTCGGGGACGGCTGGCGGCGGCGGGCGGGGGGCGCGGCTAGTACCGCCAGCTCCGCGTATCCGCCCCCGCTGGCGCCGTCGAGATCATGTGGTCCATCATCAACGGCATCAAGCGCTGGTTGATGGTGGGACCGGAGACGCTCATGGGCACGTGCGGATTGCCCGTGTAGCAGTGCGGCATGCCCGGCCCGTAATCGAAATCGCCCGCATAGTACGGCCCTTTCGCCGGATCTTTGGTGGATTCCAGAAACTTCTCGGTGAGGCGGACGGCGCGATCCAGATAATAGCTGTCGGCGTCGCCCACCGCGAAGTGAAGCTTGCCGGCCAGCTTGGGCCCGAGCGTCTTCCAATCGCGCTGCATGATGTGGTTGAGGTCGTAATGCTCTTTCCAGTATTCCGCCACCTGGTGGTCGATCACGCCGGTGTGCGGGTTCAGGATCAGCTTGGGGTAACCATCTTCGCCCACCGGGCTGTACACCGCCTGCCAGATGTCGAACTGCTCGCCCGAGCGGCCTTTGGCGCCGAGCACCAACTCAAAGCGGATGGCGTCTTCCATCACGGAGAGCACCTTGCCGTCGGCGGTGCGCTCCATGGGAATGGGCACTTCCTTCCAGGGGCCCTCGGAGTAGAAAGCGTTCTTGTCCTGGTAGAGGTTGACCAGCGAATAGGCGCTGAAGTCGATGGGATCGGGGCAGGCCGCCCAGGCGCCGTTAAAGAAATCGGGGTAAAAAACCTGCAGGGCAAGCACGCGCCATCCGCCGGTAGATCCGCCGTAAAGTGAGCGCGCCCATGGTTCCCCGATGCCGTGAAATTGCTTCTCGATGTACGGATAGAGCTCCTGCGTGAGCGCATCGCCGTACGGGCCGACATTGGCCGAGTTCACGGCATAGGAATCGTCATAGTAGGGATTGGCGTCCTGCGTATCGACGATCAGCATGCGCGGCAGGCGTCCGCTGGTCCAATCCTGGTAAAAACGATAGCTGTTCTGCGCGCCGCCGCGACCGCCTCCGCCGCCCGCGGGCGGCTCCGTGGTGAAGCCCACACCCGCGCTGAACGACGCTGAAAAGTGGCCCTGGTAATACAACACCGGATAGTGAGTGTTAGGATGCTCGTCGAAGCCTTCCGGCAGCAGAACCGTGGCGCCGAGGTACATGGGCCGGCCCCAGAATTCGCTCAGCAATTTGCTCTGCATGCGCACGTGCTTGATGTACTTGGTGTCCGCCTGGGGCTCGATGGGCGGAACGGTCTTGGTGAGCTCGATCTTCACGACATCCGCTGAGGCCGGATCGATCTTCACTTTCACCGGCTGGCTGTAGAGGTTGCCGGGCTTGCGGGCCCAGTGCTGGCCTTCGCCCTGGTCCATGGGCAGCTTGACGGTGTGGCCGTCGGCGCGATGGAACGTTTCGTAGACGTTGAGCACGGCCTGCACGTAATACTCGCCGGCCGCCACCTGGTCGAGCGATAGCCGGGGATAGCCCAGCGTGGATCCGTCGATCGAGACGGTGCGCGCGCCTTCGGCGTCGGCGCCGAACATTTGCTGGGTGTTGAGACCTTCGCTGATGGAGAAGCGCGGCTCGGGCGTGCCGGTGGTGGAGATGACCAGGACCACCCGCCCGTCCATCGGGTTGGCCCAGGAGACCTCGAAACGCAAGGGCGATTTCGCCTGCGCCGCAAACGGGGCGGCGAGCAACACAAAGCTGGCAAGAATTCGCATCTCTTAGAGAGCTACCACTTCCGGCGGCGATCCCGCAAGCGGCTGCCCGGTGGGACAGACCATCGTTTTTCCGTGGTCTGTCAAGTGTTGTTGAAGCACGCAGCCGACAGACGACAAAACCCGATCGTCTGTCCCACATGGGAGCGGTATGATGGACTCGTGAACCTGGCTGTCGCAACCGATCACGGCGGTTTCCCGCTGAAGGAGCGCATCATCCAGGAACTGAAGCGGCTGGGGCACGACGTCACGGATCTGGGGACGAATTCGGCCGAGCCGGTGGATTACCCCGATTACGCCGAGGCCGTGGCTCACGAGATCCTCGAAGGCCGTGCCGAGCGCGCCGTGCTGATCTGCGGCAGCGGCGCGGGCGCGTGCGTGGCGGCCAATAAGTTCCGCGGCATCCGAGCCGCCACCTGCCACGACAGCTTCTCCGCCCACCAATGCGTGGAAGATGACGACGTCAATGTGCTCTGCATGGGCGCGCGGGTGGTGGGGCCGGAATTGGCGGTCGAACTGGTCCGCGACTATGTGAACGCGATATTCTCAGGCGCCGAACGTCATCGCCGCCGGCTGGGAAAAATCGCGGCGTTCGAAGCCAACTGGTAGCGCCGGCGGTCTTGCCGCCGGTGTCTCGTGCGCGCTTGACCAGCGCCACTCTTCGGGACAAACTGCCAGTACATATTCAAAGAGAGAACCGGCGGCCAGACCGCCGCCGCTACTCCCCTATTTCTTCGGCGCCGCGAAATACGGCTCTGGCTCGGGAACCGCGGCGCCATCCTTGCGCGGGTCGGAGGCGCCCCAGTTGACGCCGGTGGCCGAATCGTGGACCACCGCCTGGCCGCCGCCCATCGAGCTCGAAAAATCTCCCAGCAGTTCCAACTGGTGGCCGCGCGCCATCAGGGCCTCGCGAACCTCCAGCGGAAAACGGCTCTCCACGGAAACGTCGCAGCCGCCAAAAGTTTTCTTGGTGAAGCGCGGAGCCTCCAGAGCCATCTGAATGTTCATTCCGTGATCCACCACGTTGGACACGAACTGCGCGTGCGCTTGCGCCTGGTTCAGCCCGCCCATGATGCCGAAGCCCATGTGCAGGCTGCCCTTTTCCATGAAGGCCGGGATGATGGTGTGGAAGGGCCGCTTGCGCGGCGCGAGCGCGTTGGGGTGCCCGGCGTCCATCTCGAACAGCCCGCCGCGATTCTGCAACGCGAAGCCATACTCATCTACCACCACGCCCGAACCGAAGTGCTGGTAGAGGCTCTGAATCAGCGATACGATGTTGCCCTCGCGGTCTACCACGGAAAGGTAGATGGTGTCGCCGTGCACCACCGGCGGCTGGCCGGGCGCGACGTCGCAGCGCGCGCGAATCGGGTCGATCAATTTGGCGCGCTCGCGCGCGTAGTCCATCGAGATCATTCCTTCCACCGGCGCTTTGCTGAACTTGGGGTCGGCGACATAGCGCGCGAGATCGGCATAGGCCAGCTTCTGTGCTTCGATTTGCAGATGCAACTCCTCAAAGCCGCGCGGCGGGTAGTCGGCCAGCGGATAGAGCGAGAACAGGTTCAGCATCTGGATGGCGGCGATTCCCTGCCCGTTGGGCGGCAATTCGTAAACCTTCCAGCCATGGTAGTCGGTGGAAATGGGTTCGACCCATTCCGCCTGAAACTCGGCGAGGTCGGCGGCGGTCATCTTGCCGCCCAGCCGTTCGCTGGTCTTCAGGATGGCTTTGGCGATGGCGCCTTTGTAGAAAGCCGATGCGCCCTGCGAAGCTACCAGCTTGAGTGCGGCGGCCATTTCGGGATCGCGGAAGACGTCGCCCACCTGGGGAGCGCGGCCCGCGTGCAGGAAAATGCGCTTGCCGTTCTGGTCTTTGCCCAGCTTCTCCGCTTCCATTTTCCAGGCGGCGCCGATCATCTCCGTGACCGGGTATCCGTGATCGGCGAAATAGATGGCCGGTTGAAACAGGTCGCTCCACGGCAGCTTGCCGGAACGTTGGTGCAGCTTGGCCCAGCCGTCGACGCAGCCCGGCACGGTGACCGAGTGGATGCCTTCCTGCGGCATCTTGGTTTCGCCTTGCGATTTGAGGAAGTCGATGGTAAGCCCGGTAGGCGCACAACCGCTGGCGTTGATGGCGGAGAGCTTCCCGGTCTTAGCGTCCCAATAGATGGCGAAGAGATCGCCGCCCATACCGTTGCTTTCGGGTTCCACGACTCCCAGGACGGCGTTGGCGGCAATAGCGGCATCCATGGCTGAACCGCCGCGCGTCAGGATCTGCGCGCCCGCCTGCGAGGCCAGCGTCTGGCTGGTCGAAACGATGCCGCGCCCGCTGATGACCATCGAGCGCGCCTGCGAACGATCCTGCGCGTGTCCGGGTGTATACAGCATAAAGAGCGAGAGCCAGGCCAGAAACCGCATGCAGTGGAAATGATAGCAGTGTTGGGAACGGCGGTGGATGGGCCCATTGCCAACTATGAACCCAGTCTTGCATGACCTGGACTAAAGTGCACCCTTGCGAGAAAGAGTACAACTCGCGATCGTGAAGAAATTACTCTACCGCCTGGCGGACACCGCGGGGATCGATGCAAACACAGCTCCGCCGCATTTGGCCCGCGAGATGCTCTTATGGCACCCGGAGGCTGGATATACATGACTACGCAACTGAACAACAAGAACGATAACAACGAAGACAGGTTCCTGGGAGCAGCACCGCAAGCGCAGCGCGCGCCCATGCATGTTCTCTGGTACGTGGCAATCGGAGTGGCTCTGGTTGCGATCGTCTGCCTCTTCATCTCCGACCATCAACTGGCCACCCAGGTGTCGCGTCTCAACGACAGCACCCAGGCGCAGATCGCCAGGCTCAGCGACCAAGTGACTCAGAGCAGCACCGACAACGCCAAGCAGGCTGAATTGGTGGCGCGGGAAGCGCACGATACCGCCATTTCCGTGGAGCAGCAGGCGCGATCCGAAGTGCGGAAGACCGCCGCGACTCTATCCGCGAAGCTGGCGGAACAAGGGCAGGCCCAGCAGCAGACACAGCAGCAGGTGGCCGGCGAGTTGGAGAACCTGAAGAGCGCCAATACGGACGCCAGTTCGAAGCTCAACGCGATCAGCGGCGATGTAAGCAGCGTCAAGGGCGACGTGAGCAGCGTGAAAAGCGACGTCGCATCGACGCAGGCCGAGGTGGAGAAAACCGGTTCCGAGCTCAAGCGGATGACCGGCGATATGGGAGTGATGAGCGGATTGATCGCCACCAACGGCGAGCAACTCAACGCACTCAAGGAACTGGGCGAGCGCAACTACGAGCAATTCGATATCAAGAGGACCGGCGGCCCGCGGAAAATCGGCACCATCCAGTTGGCGCTCGCGAAAGCCGACCCCAAGCGAAATCGTTTCACGATGAATGTCCTGGCTGACGACAAGACAGTGCAGAAGAGAGATCGGACCATCAACGAGCCGGTGCAGTTCTACCTGGCCGGCAACCGCCAGCCGGTTGAGATCGTGGTGAACGAAGTGAAGAAGGATGAAGTGGTGGGATACATAGCCATGCCGAAGGTGAAGGCGACCAGACCGTAAGCAGAAATGCGCGGCTAGTCATGCTCACGACTCCGATACGAGCCACGACCGTGAGGGAGTGGCTTCCCGGAAAGGGACAACATCAGCCGGTCAACGCACCAGCGGCGGTTATTCCAGGCCGTGCTCAGTGCCGCAAATGTTGACGGCGATTCCCATTTCGCGGAACATGGCGGCCTTGACAGCCAGCGCGCGATTGGCGCCGCCTGCATCGGGACCGTAGGCCACCTGGATGTGATTCGCCTGGTGCTTGGCCATGAACTGGTCGCGTGAAACACCGTAGGTGACGGCGTGCATGACGGGCCACTGCGGCGTGGTGACCTGCCAACGGCGTTCGGTTTCCGCTGGCGGCAGATCGATGGCTTTGGCGCGGCCGATGTCGGCGTGCAGCGTGCCGCCCTCCACGTAGATCCGGCTCCACACGATCTCGCCGGGCTTGCTGACGCCCTTGATGGTGCCCCCGCCCAATCGGAAATACATGGGCGGTTGGCGCTCGCTGACGGCGCCGGCGTAGCCGCCGGTCAGGTGCTGGGGCGGGACGGAGCCGGAAATCTCCAGGACCCAGACGAAATCGCCGTTATACGTTTCGCCGTATCGAACGTCGTGGAGCGTGGTTTCGGGATCGTAGCCCAAGCCGGTCCAGACGCGGTTGGTGACCAGCGCGTCCAGGCCGGCGCACTCATCCACCTCATTGAAGTGCGGCAACGCGCGGCCTTCGTAGAGGACCCGGCCGTTGGCCTGGCCGCCCGGCGCGGCAGTGACAGGGGGCCGGTCGACGTTGTTGAGCAGGCCTTCCGCCAGGTCCGAGGCCGGCGCGAGATCCTTGAGACCCTGCTGGTATTGAATGCCGATGACGTCGCAACCGAAATCGTCGGCGATCCGCAAGGCCGCGATGTACATCTTGCACTGGCCCAGGATCTGTTCTTCGGTGAGATCGGTCTCCGGGTTGGAGCCGGTGCGGAAAGTCATCCCTTTACGGCGAAGCCAGTCGCGCACCGCGTGGGCTTCGTCATCGCTGACGCGGCACATGGCGGCATACAGGCTCGACTGGCTCAATCGCTCCTTGAAGACGCCGCAGGGCATCATACATTCATCGGGGATGATGGCGTTATACATTCCCATGCAACCTTCGTCGAAGATACCCATGATGGCGCGGTTGCGGCGCAGGTCGGAGGCTAGCTCGCGGCCGGCGATTTCCGCGTCGATGGGCAGGTGGAATTCGGCGAGCGGGCGCGCGTGGCTGGTATCGTGCTGCGCCATGCCACCGGCCAGCCACTGGCGCAGGCCGCGCAGGAACGTCTCGTCGGCGAAGTCTTCGCTCCATAGCGTGGAGTAGGGGACGCCGGCCTTCGTGAGGCATCCGTTGAGATTGAGCATCCCCACCAGGCCCGGCCAGGTGCCGCTCCAGTTGGCCACGGTGAGGATAGGGCCTTTGTGTCCGACCAAACCGGGGAGAATGTGATGGCTGTATTGCCAGACGGCCTCGCAAACCACCACGGGTGCACCGCGCGGGATAGTGCGGAAAACCTGGTTCCCGTACTTCTGGCTATCGATGAAACCGTGCTGCCGCTCGGGATCGTAGGGATGGGCGCGGTCAATCTGACGGCCTTCACGGCGGATGGCCTGCATGATCGCCTGCTCGGCCTGGTTCTGGGCCGGCCAGCACTGGCGATTAGCGGAAAGCCGCAAATCGCCGTTCGCAACAAGATAGATAACGCCGGGTTCAACCATGTGCTCGAATTATAGCGCCCAGCTCGGCTGAATACTATAGCGCTAACGGAAACGATCGGAGCCGCGACTTGTCGGACGACCGTAAGGGAGCGGTCTTCGTGGAACGGGAAGCGCGTCAGCCCTTGCGCCGGCTGGAATCGCGGACTACCAGCCGCGGGGGAATGAAAATCCGCTGAGCAGCAGCCGGTTTCTTCGATTCCATGGACTGCAACAGCAAATCCGCGGCGGTTTCGCCGATCGTCGAGCTGCTTTGATCCACCGTGGAAAGCGGAACCCGCAGCAGGTCCGAGTAGTGAACATTGCCCGCGCCGATGACGGCGATATCTTCGGGAACGTGCAGCCGGGCTTCGAGGATTGCCTTGATGGCGCCGGCGGCCACCGGATCGTTATAGCAGAACACGCCGTCGGGCCGCGGGCTGGCGCGCAGAAGCTGCTGCATGGCCTCGTAGCCGGTGTTATCGCCGTAGGCGCCGCTGGCAATATGTTGCGGGCGGGCGGTCATTCCGTGGCGCGCCAGGGCGCGGCGATAACCGCGCAGACGCCCGGTGCCCGTGGCGACCGCGGGACCACGGATGTGCGCGATCTTCCGGCAGCCTTGCGCGATCAGGTGCTCGGTGGCCAGCGCGCCCAGATCGTCGTCCTTCACGCCCACATAGCTGGCTTGCGTTCCGGGAAGGATGCGATCGATCAGCACGTACGGAATCTTGTTGCGATCGAGCATCTGAAACAGCTCCAGACGGCCGTTGTGCTGAGCCGAAGCGATGATCAGGCCATCCACCTTGCGATTGACCAGCACGCCGACCTGGCGCCGTTCAATTCCGCCGTCCTCCTCCGTGTCGGAAATCACCACCTGGTAACCCATGGGCTGGAGCTTTCGGGCGACGCCCTTGGCCACCTCCGCAAAGAAGGAGTGCATCAGGTCCGGCAACACCAGGCCCACCAGATATGTGCGGCCGGTGACCATGCTGCGGGCGATCCAATCGGGCTGATAGTTGAGCTCCCGCATGCGTTTGAGCACGCGGTCGCGGGTTTTCTCGCTGATGTCGCTGTGGTTGCGCAGAGCTTTCGACACCGTCATCAACGACACGCCCAGATCGTCGGCAATGTCCTTCATCCGGACGGCCACCTCAGCGCCTCCTCGACTCTCAATCATACCGTGATAGTTAGCGGTCAAGTTACAAAGTGCGACCCAAGCGGCCAGCGAAAACGCAGGCCGCGCGCCGGAGGTCCGTCGCTCGATCTGCATGATGTGCGAAACTGCGAAGTGGCCGCCAGTAAGCCCCTGGTTCCCGATGCGCGGCGACTTAGTGGCACGGAGATCCTCATTCATGCCTGAGACCGCGGCGTCACCCGCGCCGACCCGGGTTCGCTACCTGGTGCTCACCACGCTGTTCGTGGTGACCACGCTGAACTTTGCGGATCGCGCCACGCTGTCGATTGCGGGGCCCGCGGCAGCCGGACAACTGGGCCTCAACGCCGTAGCGATGGGATATGTGTTCTCCGCGTTCGGCTGGGCCTACGTGTTTGGCCAGATACCGGGCGGCGTGCTGCTCGATCGTTTCGGCTCGAAGAACGTGTACACGCTGAGCATCCTGGCCTGGTCGGTGGTCACGGCCCTGCAGGGCTTCGTGGGATACTTTGGACCGACAGCGGCTTTGACTGCGCTCTTCTCGCTCCGGCTCTTGCTGGGGCTGGCCGAATCGCCTTCGTTCCCGGGAAACAGCCGGATCGTCGCTGCGTGGTTTCCAACCCGCGAACGCGGAACCGCCTCTGCGATCTTCAATGCCGCTCAATATTTCGCGACGGTTCTGTTCGCCCCGCTCACCGGATGGCTCACCCACACTTACGGTTGGCAATACGTTTTCTGGGTCATGGGCAGTCTGGGCGTCTTTCTCACGTTCCTTTGGGTGAAGACGATTCACCGCCCCCGCGAGCATCCGCTCGTGAACAAAACCGAGTTGGAGTATATCGAGCGGGGCGGAGGCCTGATCGACATGGACCGGCCGGCCATCGCCGCCAGGGCCGGTGGCCCGAACTGGTCGCACGTGAAACAAATGCTCGCCAACCGAATGCTGCTGGGCATCTTCCTCGGCCAGTACTGCATCACCACCCTGACTTATTTCTTCCTGACCTGGTTTCCGGTCCTCCTGGTAGAAGAACGCCATCTGTCCATTCTGAAGGCCGGCTTTGCCGTTTCCCTTCCCGCCCTGTGCGGATTCTTTGGCGGCGTGCTGGGCGGGCTGTTCTCGGATTACCTGTTGAAGCGCGGCCACTCCCTGGCAGTCGCCAGGAAAGTGCCGATCGTGGTGGGCATGCTGCTCTCGGTCAGCATGATCGTGTGCAACTACGTGCAGGCGGTCTGGCTGGTGGTTGCCATCATGAGCCTGGCATTCTTTGGGAAGGGAATCGGATCCCTGGGGTGGGCCGTGGTGTCCGACACCGCGCCGAAGGATGCCGCCGGCCTCTGCGGCGGGCTCTTCAATATGTTCGGCAACACCGCGGCCATCACCACTCCGACCGTGATCGGGTACATCGTCCAGGGAACCAAGTCGTTCAACGGCGCCCTCGTCTTTGTCGCCGCCAACGCCGCGACGGCCATCGTCTGCTACTTGTTCGTGGTCGGCGACATCAAGCGGGTGGAACTGCGCAAGGAGCCGGCATGACGCCGGCCTGCTGCGCTGAAGATCGCCGCGCTGCGATGCGAGCCACGACCGTGAGGGAGTGGTTTCCCGAGACAGAACAACATCAGGGGGCGACGCCCTAGCGCCCGCAGTGCCAGGTGAACGACACCGTCGCGTAGGAGGGAATAAACACGCCCACGACCCTCTCGAACGCGTCGCCTTCTCCGGGCAGCGCCAGCACTTCCGCGGTCTGGCCGGTATAGCCGCGCGCGATCTGAAAGTGAACGCCGGCCTGCAGTTTGCCTTCTTTGAAACCGCGCACCAACGCGCCGCGAAACTCCTGGACCGGAACGCTGGTGAATCCGTCGCCCAGAGGCTTCCGCCCTACCTCTTCAAATTCCGCCCGCGCGTGCAGGCCGAACGGCAACCGGTCCAGCGCGCCAAGCACGTCGATGATGAGCCGCGGCGCTTCCGGGACCGGTGTGCCGTCCGACAAATCGCGCGAATCGGCCTTGGAAACGGAAGCCTGCAAGAAGCCTGCGCCAAAGTAGCGGCGCGCTGAAACCGTCATATAGCGGTTGCGGCTGGGCCCTTCGTCGAACTGCAGACCCGTGTCCGGGTCGATCTTGGCGAGAGAGGCCTCCTGGGTCACACGCCCCAAAGTGACCCGCAGGTCGGTTTTCACGATGGTCTTAGTGACCACCAACTGGTAGGCATGCGCCTGGCTCACCAGGCTGCCTTGTTGCGTTCCCATCCCGATTCTGGGATCGTTCGTGAAAAATGTCTGGCCGAAGCTCAACGAGACGGATGGCAGGACCAGCCGCTCCGGAGGGAGGATGCTCAAAGCGGCTTTCGGCGAATTGATCCCCACCCATCGGTTGAAAGAATTAGAAGGGACCAGAAGGTCCGTGTTGCCGAAGCCGATCTGGTCGCGCCGCCATCCCAGGTAATACCGAAGCCACGGCACAATGTCGCCTTCGATCGCCGCGAACGGTGTCAGAAAATTCAGCGTGATGTTGTTCGCGGTGACTTTCTGAAAGGGTCCGTAATAGGACGGATCGTTGGAGGCGTAGCGGTCGAGATCGTCCCGGCGGGGAGCCTCGCGGAAGTAATCGAAGCCCGCCATGAACCAAAGGTGCCCTCCAAAGTGACGGACGTAAGTGGCGTTGCCGCCCGTCACCGTGCGGAATTCGCTCTGCCGGATCAGGCCGTCGCCGAAGTTCGAATCGAGCGACAGGTTGTAAGTGCGAAAAAAACTGGACAATTGCAAATCGCTCGCCGCACTCAGGCGCCAAACGTCGTTGACGGCGAATTCGCCGGTGTGGGTTTGGTCGCGCTGGCGGCGGTCGATGGTGTCATGGAGATTCGGAACGTCGATGGGAACCAGTCCGGGAATTTTGGATTGGCCGTAGTAGCCGATGAACAGCACGGTGAGCCGATGGGCTCCAGAATCCCAGCCCTTGATGGCGTTGGCCTTGTACTGTTGGCGATGCTCGAGCGTATCGAGAAAGCCGTTGCCGTAGGAGGCTTGGACCGCGAGCCAGTTCCATCCCGCGCTCAAATCGGCATCGCGGCTGTCGGCCGTGAGCGTCATAAACGGTTGCAGGCTGGGGCGCAGCACGTAAGTCGCCGACGCGTTGACCGAATGGTCGCCTTCGCGGACATTGAACGCCCCGCCGTCGGTTTGTACGCTCTCAATAATGGCGGGCACCATGATGTTCGGGTCGGCATAGCCATTGCCATGCGCATTGGCGCTGAGGTTGTTCGGCAACAGAAAACTACCCACCTTCAGAAACTGGGCGATGGGCTCACCATGATCGCCAGCAACGCCGGGAGAGAAGTATTGGGGAGCTTTGATCCCGCTGGAGGCCGTTTCGACAGGCAAGCCCGGGATGGAGACCGGTGCGCCGGGCCGTCCCGGATTGGCATCCAGAATCTCCTCGCGCACCAATACCCGCTGGGCGGGGTCTGGTTGCTCGATGGTCACCTCCTTCACGTCGGCGGTGACGGTGACGGCGTCGCTGTGTGGGGCCACCAGGCCGAACTGCAGGTCGACCCTCAACTCCTGCTCATCGGCCAGGTTGACGGCCCGGCTGATATCCACCAGCCCGGAGGCGGAGGCCGTCAGTTTCCACGTTCCGCCGCGAACCGGCGCAAACCCAAACTCGCCGTCCGGGCCGGTGATCGTTTCACGACTCTGGGAATCGCCGTTCGACCTGAGCCGCACTCGACCATTCGCGACGGGCTTGCCCTGAGGATCGGTCAATTGGCCGGACAGCCGTCCATCTCCCGTCTGCAATGGCAGGTCGCCCGGCAACCAACCCAGCATGACCAACACAGCGGCTGCTTGTAAGGCTTCGATCATCAAATACCGCTTAGTGCTACGAATTTCTGTTCCGTGCTACTAAGATTCCCATGTGGCAATACCATTGTCAAATTCGTAATACGCGGTTCGTCATACCGCTAATCACCAAAACGCGGCACACCAGACGCTCCGTAGTATCCTGGACGGAGGAGATTCATTCATGTCCTGTGGTAGCGGTGGCCTCAACAATATCCAGAACACCATCCGGCCCGGTGCGCGTAAGGTCTTTTGCGCCAAATTCCAGCGCGAAATGGAAGGTCTGGACGAAGTCCCCTTTGAAGGTCACCCGCTGGGCCGGAAGATCTACGACAATATCTCCAAAGAGGCCTGGAAAATGTGGGTCGAGCACATGAAGATGCTCATGAACGAATACCGCCTCAACCTCGGCACCACGCAAGCGCAGGAATTCCTCATCCAGCAGATGGATAGCTATTTCTTCGGCGAAGGGGCAGCCCTGCCGCCGGATTTCGTTCCCCCCAGGACTAAGGCTTGAACGTCTCCAAAGCGGTCGCGATGTGAAACCGCAGTTCCGCGTGCGACCGCCGCAATGACTCTTCCACCGCCGCCGGCGAGGCGCCGCGGGCAAACAGGAATCCCAGGTAGCTGGCCCCCTCGGGCAACGGCACTAACCGCTGCCCAGCCGCCGCGGTGACGGCCACGTCTTCGATTCCCTCCACCGCCGCCGCCCGCTCGGTCCCTTCCACGCTTTCGTAGATCCCTCCCTTGGGGATGGGAATCATCATGACTCCCGAGGCGCCGCTCGCCGCACGCGCGCCCGAAACATCCTCTCCCACCGCGTGGCGCAGAATGAGTTCTTCAAGCGACCCGCCACCCTCGAACCGCAAAGCCCGCGCGCACAGGCCGCCAATGGGGCGCGCGTGCATCTCCAGCATCCACGCGCCCTCCGGATTCTGTCGCAACTCGGCGTGTACGGGACCGTGGCGCAGGCCCAGCGCGCGCGCCGCCCGGGCTGCGGTCTCGACCAGGTCGCGTTGCGCCTGGGGAGTTTCCCGCGATGGCGTCACATAAATGCTCTCTTCGAAGAACGGCCCTTCCAGCGGATCGGGCTTATCGAAGATCGCCAGCGCTTGGAACCGGCCCGCCGTGACCAGCCCCTCCACCGCGAACTCGCGTCCGGGGATATAGCGTTCCACCTGCAGATGCCGCTCGCCAATCTTGGCGATTCGCCGCAAGGCGGCGGCAAATTCCGCTTCATTATTGGCGCGGATCACGCCGCGGCTTCCGGAAAGCCCCAGCGGTTTGAGCACGCACGGGTATTCCGCGCGCCTTGCCAGCACGGCCGGATCGTCATTGAGCGCGGCGCGCCAAAACCAGGGCGTCCGCAGGCCCGCCGCCTGGTAGAGTTGCCGCGCCAGATACTTATCGTGGCAGGCGCGCGCCGCGGCAGCCGGATGGAACGGGATGCCGAGCATCTCCGCGGTCGCCGCCGCCGCCACCGCCGGCCGGTCGCCCACGGCCGCCACACCGTCGAATTCCAGGCCGCGCAGCGCATCGAGCGACCTCATCATGCGATGGTCGAACTTCACGGCCAGGGCGCCGTCGCCCCACGCGTCGCCCAGGCGATCGCAGTGGTCGGTCGCCAGCGTGAGTTCGAGGCCCAGGCGGCGCGCGGCATCCGCAAACTCGCGGATCTGGTAGCCGGTGGTGGCGGCGAAAAGAAGTAGGCGCTTGGGCACTGCCTCCATTCTCGCGCGTTGCTATCGTAGTGTATGTGAAAGCTCTGGTGAAAAGCCGCCGCGAGCCGGGTCTCTGGCTCGAAGACGTGGACGTGCCCAAAATCGGGATCAACGATGTGCTGATCCAGGTGCTGCGGACCGGAATCTGCGGCACGGACGTCCACATTTATAAATGGGACGACTGGTCGCAGCAGACCATCCCGGTGCCCATGACCATCGGCCATGAGTTCGTCGGGAGGATCGTCGAGGTGGGCTCCAACGTCTCCGATTTCTTCCCCGGCGATATCGTCAGCGGCGAAGGCCATGTAGTGTGCGGACGCTGCCGCAACTGCTTCGCCGGGCGCCGCCACCTGTGCGCCCATACCAGCGGAGTGGGCGTCAACCGCCCGGGCGCCTTCGCCGAATACATCGCGCTTCCCATGGCCAACATCTGGCGCCACCACGACGGCATTCCGCTGGATGTCGCGGCCATCTTCGATCCCTTCGGCAACGCCGTCCATACCGCGCTCTCCTTCCCGGTGCTGGGCGAAGACGTCCTGATCACCGGCGCCGGCCCCATCGGCATCATGGCGGCGGGTGTGGCCGTGCACGCCGGCGCACGCTACACCGTAATCACCGACGTTAATCCCTACCGCCTCTCGCTCGCCCGCAAAATGGGAGTGACCCGCGCCGTGAATGTCCGCGACACCAAATTACCGGACGTGCAGAAAGAGCTGGGCATGACCGAAGGCTTCGACGTCGGCCTGGAGATGTCCGGGAGCCCGGCCGGCTTCCGCGACATGCTCGCCAATATGTGCCACGGCGCCAAGATCGCCATGCTCGGCATCCCTTCCGGAGAGATGTCCATCGACTGGCGCACCGTGATCTTCAACATGCTCACCATCAAGGGCATCTACGGCCGCGAGATATACGAGACCTGGTACAAGATGAGCGTGATGCTCGAATCCGGCCTCGACATCGCTCCGGTGATCACGCACCGTTTCCCTTACACGGAATATGAGAAAGGGTTCGCCGCCATGATCTCCGGCAATTCCGGCAAAGTGGTCTTGAGCTGGGAGTAGGCCGCCGGAGACGATCACGTGGCGATGTGGGTCGACGCTTCGTCCGCCAACCTGGTGGGTTAGCTCAGGCTAGTCGGGTTAGCCGGTTCTCAGCCCGAGCTAAACGTGGACCTTGAAGCAAGTCGGTGGTGACAAGGGCTGTTTGCGCCAGGAATCCTGAGGGGCGAAGCACCAGTTCTCGGAGACCCTGAGAGTACCGGCACCTTGACGAGTCTAGGCGGGCGCGTCGTTGTCGATGAGAAGCAGGAGGCGCTTGTATTCGCCCGAGTCGATAGTCAGCATCAACTGCAATAGGCGGTGCATCCCGAAGGCGCAGAAGACACCAGGAACGAAGCCCCGGAGAAAGTCTCTGGTAATGTCGGCAGCCATACCGTAAGCTAATTCGAAATCGGCGAATTTCCTATTGCCATCCGAATCCAAGCCGGAGACCTTGACAATACCCTGATCTTGGTCAAACGAGATTGCGTTGTGCGATGCCACGAAAGGCAGCATCTCCGTTCTCGTCAACCGAGACTTTTTGTTTGGCACAGAACCGAAAAAACTCGTCGTCATCAGACTGTAACTGCAACTCTCGTTTGCCAGCTTTCAGGAGAACGGTTGTGCGAAATGACAATTCTGACAGCCCTCTCCAATTGATCGAATGGAATTTCCACCCGTGATCGAGAAGGCTCCGCAGCTTCGCCAAATCTGCTATTACCGGCTCCATATTTGCCTGAAACATGAATCTTCCCACCTCGGGCAGGGTGGTTTCAAGCGCGATCCCGTTGATTTGCCTGATCGCTATCAGAATCCCCGCTGATGATTTAGGCGTCATCCGCACCAGCGCCCGTGATTCGCCGTTGAAAGCGCATCAAATTCCGCTAGGCTCCTTCCGGGCAATCAACCAGGGCGGTGCCTACGCTCTTTGCCGATGATGCGCGATTGATCGGGAACTGGGGGTAACGGGCACGGAGGATGGCATCAACCTTCACGCCGATGCGCGAGGGCCGCACTCGTTGCCGCGGAATCCTACTGACCAACATTAGACCCTCTCAGCCCATCGCGCCGGTTGCAGTCCCTCCCTGAGCGTCAGCAGTGCCCGGAGGCGAATGGAAGTCGGTCGTTCACAGCCCGGCTCAGATCCTGTTTGCATCCAATGTACCGTTCGGTCGTCTGAACGGATGCATGCCCCAGCAGGAATTGAATCTGTTCCAATTCTCCACCGGCCGCGTGGCACAGGCGGGCGCATGTCCTCCTCAGGTCATGGGGTGCAAGGTGCTTTATCCCAACACGGTCCGCGCACGCCTTTACTACGTACCAAACGACATTCTGGGTGATGCCGGTGCCCCAGACGGTGCCGTTCTTACGGATCGACCGGAACAGATTGCCAGCGACAATCGGGACGCTTTCTGCCCAGGCGTTGACGGCGCTCTTGACCCAAGCTGGCACCGGCACAGTGCGTACATGGCCGGCCTTGCCCACCAGATCCACAATTGCCCAATGGTCTTCGCGACGCTGGATGTCGCCGGTCTTCAGCCCGGCTACTTCGGACCGCCGGAGTCCACAGCCAAGCAAGACCGAGAGCATCGCTGCGTCGCGTGTGCTGCGAAGCGTCGCGCAATCAAAGCCTGCCAATAGCTGTTGTCCCTCCGCCGCTGTAAGCCAATTGCCAACGCGACGTCCAAGCTGGGGGACACCCTTCACACGACGGATACCGGCAACGAGTTCGGGACTCAGGAGGCCCGCATCCGCAGCTTCATATGCCAGTCGCCGAACAGCCGCCAGGCGAACGTTGATCGTAGATGCCGCAAGCTGTTTCGACTCCAGTTGCATCCTGTAACGGAGCACCACACCACGATTGAGCGCGAGCCGTGGTTCCGAGCAGTACCACTCGATGAATTCATCTATGGCATGCTGGTAGGATCGTCGGGACTGCAGCGATGTGAGGCTATTGAGGACGGACCTTTTGGTCTGGTCGAGTTCGGGAAGGGTTGGCCGATCCGTACGACTGGACTTCTTGTGATCTGAACGCTTCATGAGAGACGGCCTCCAGCGCCGTCTCCTCATGTTCAGGAGTCGGATCGGCTGGCGAGTTGGGCTGTTGTAGCCAGGAATCGGCTTCGGCCCGGCTCCACCCTGCTTCCGGGTGCCCCGTTATCCATGCACAGCCTGAGTTCTCCGCGGCGTGGCCGCGCTTATTCGTGCCGCAGCGCCTGGTTGGGATCCACCGCCGCGGCGCGCAGCGCAGGGATGTAACTCGCCGCCAACGCCACCAGTCCGATTGCCAGCGCTACGCCGGCAAATGTCATCGGGTCGGCTGCTTTGACGCCGTAAAGGAGGCTCGCGAGGAGTCGCGTCAGTCCAAAGGCGGCTGCCAGCCCCGCGGCTACTCCGATGGCCGCCAGCTTCGCGCCCTGCATCACGATCATGCGCAGCACGTCGCCGCGCGCGGCCCCGAGCGCGACTCGGATGCCGATCTCGTGCATGCGCTGCTCTACTCCGTAGGAGATCAGCCCGTAAATGCCGATGGCCGCGAGCAGCAGCGCAATCGCCGCGAACAGCGTCAGCAGCAGCGTATTGAAGTTCTGCCGCGCAAGCGATTGGGAGACCATCTGGTCCACGGTGCGCAGGTGTCCCACCGGGATGGCGGCATCGACGGCGCGCATCTCTCGCTCCACCACGGTGCGGAGCGCAAGGGGATCGCCGGCCGTGCGTACTACCCAGGCCAACGGAATGATGCCGCCGGCAAGCTCGGTGAGGCCATTGCTCACCTGGGCTTGGGGCACGTACATGACGCTCTCTCCGTGGTGGGCGAGTCCCCTTTCGGTCACGTTGCCGGAGATGCCGACGATCTCCCGCGGCCCTTCCTCAAACTGCGGACCGAGACCCCTGCCGATCACGATGACCTTGCCCAAGGCTTCTTCCTTGGGCCAGTACTTCTTCGCCATGGCATCGTTGATCACCACCACCAGCGGGGAACTGCCCGTATCGCGCTCCGTAACACCCCGGCCGCGCAGCAACGGCACCAGCAGGGTGCGGAAGTAGTCGGGCGACACCGGGCGCCACTGCTCGTCGCCGTTGTAGTCGCCCTTGCCGGGTGGGCGGCCTTCGATGTTGAACGGAAGGTCGATATTCATACCGCTCATTGGGAGGACGAACGTGGACCCGGCAGACTTCACGCCGGGCACGGTCTGCAAACGCCCAGTGGCGCGGCGGACGAGTTCGGCCACTTGGGCCGTCTTGGTATAGTCGCCGCCGGCGAGCGAGGTTTCAAACGCCAGCAGGTGGTGGGTATTGAAGCCGGGATCGACCGAACGCAATCCGGCGAAGCTGCGCAGCAGCAGCGCTGCACCCGCCATCAGCACCAGGGCCAGCGCCGTCTCGACGACCACCAGAAGCGAACGCGCGCGGTTGTGAGAATAGCCCGTGCCCGCCCTTCCGCCGCCTTCCTTGAGCGCCGTCGCCAGATCGGGGTTCGAAGCCCGCAGAGCCGGGAAGAGACCAAACAGGATCACGGTGAGGACCGCCACCGCCATGGTGAAGGCGGCCACTCGCAGGTCGAGCACCGGAATGGCGGCGTGCAGACTGTTGGTGTCGGTCAGCCGCGGAATGTTGCCGGGCGCCACCACCAGCAGCAGCCGCACGCCCCAGGCGCCCAGCGCGAAACCGAGCCCGGTGCCCGCAGCGGCTAAGATGGCACTCTCCGTCAGGAGTTGCCTCACAACGTGCCACCGGCCGGCGCCGATGGCGGCGCGCACCGCCAGCTCTTTCTGCCGGGAGGCGGCGCGAGCCAGCAACAGATTGGCCACGTTGGCGCAGGCGATCAACAGCACCAGCCCGACCGCGCCCGCCAGGATCAACAGCGCCGGACGGACGTCTTCGACCAGAAGGTCGCTCATCGGGATCACCGCCACGCTTTCGCCATCACTCATCCACTTGGGATTGGCCTTGCGAAACTGTTCGGCGATCACCCTCATCGCCGCGCGCGCCCGGCTGAGGTCCACGCCCGGCTTGAGGCGCGCGGCCGCGAAGAGGTAGTTGCCCTGGTTGGTGCTGTTGGGGTCGGCTTGCAGCGCCAGCCAGACATCGGCTTGCGGATCGGATTCGAAATCCTTCTGCATGACACCGGCCACGGTGAATGACCGTTTGTTCAGCAGGATGGTTCGTCCCACAATTCTCGGGTCGCCGCCGAAGCGGCTCTGCCAGATGCGGTAGGTGAGAATCGCGGTGTCTGGCCCGCCGGGCAGATCCTCGGTGCGGTCGAAAACCCGGCCCAGTGCGGGCACTCCGCCAAAGACCTGGAAGAACTCCTGGGAGACATGCAGGGTCTTGAGTTGAATGGGCGGATCTCCACTGCCGAGGGTCTGGTTGAGCCCCCCCTGGTCGTACAGCGCAGTTGCCGCGAACACTTCGTTGTTGCGCCACGCCATGTACTTGGGGATGGAGACTGAGCCGTTGTGGCTGCCATTTGGATAGGATTCGTCCAGGTGCACGAGCCGGTCCGGCTCGCGAAACGGCAGCGGCTGAAGGATCACTCCGTTGACTACGGAGAAAATAGCCGTATTGGCGCCGATCCCCAGCGCGAGTGCGCTGATGGCAACCGCGGTAAATCCCGGGTTGCGGCGCATGGAGCGGACCGCATAACGGACGTCGGACGCAAACGTCGCCATGCCAGTATTTACGCTGGGCGGAGCGGGAAGTTCGCAGAAATCTTAGAGTATTATTTTCCCTTTCCCTGCCAGCATCGACATGCACCAGACCAGCCCGCGGGCCGGCTGTATTCCCGGCGTTGGCGCTCTTCGCCATCCTGGTCGCCTTCTACTCCGTGCTGACCGGGATCGCCGAACTCCACGTGTCAGCTGCAATCACGCGCGTAACGCAGCAGCGTTTGCCGATCCTGGGCAGCACCGTGCAGCGGGCGATTCGCGTGGCCGGATCACCCGCCACTTGGCGACAAGGCAAGATCTACATTCTGCCTGGCAGTCGATCCGCTTCACCAAGAGATTGGTGCAACTGTTTCGATTCCTGTTGCGAAATCCCCTTGCACAAAGCCGCTGCGCGGCAGTTTCGAATGCCCGACGTGTACTTTGGCAGGACGATTGCCGTTTCATAAATACGCTCTCGTATTCCTCGAAGACCGCTCCCTCACGCTCGCGGCTCGCATGCGACCCGCGCGCGTCAGCAAGCGGTTTTGGATACGTGAGCGAGCTTCTGAAACCGCCTGCTAAGTGAACAGTTCAGGGTGGCCGAGGTCGCCTTGTTTGCATCCGCCGGAACAAATCCCGTCTGGTCCTACTCCTCCAGGCCCTTCAGCGGAACCTCAATCGCCGTGCCTTCCGCGCGTAGTACCCCATCCTCAACCTTGCGGCTCCCACTCAACGTGTGAACCTCCGCTTCGAAAGTCTCCGGGTCGATGACCCAGATATTGGGCACTCCAAATTCCAGCAGTTGCCGGATCTTGTCATTGACCTTGATCGGCTTGTCTTCGGGAGACAGAATCTCAACCCAAATCAAGGGCGGACGAGAGAAAACTTTTTCGGCCGGGCGCGGCTGGCGAACCACGCAGACATCCGGCAGCATGTGCTTGCCTGGCCGTGTGCAATGCCGCTGTTCCGTGTAGACTTCGATCTTCCAGGCGCGCCGCCGGCGAAGAAAGTACGCGGCCAGCGCCGCTTCGAGCCAACTGTGATCCTGTTAGCCGATGTTGCGCTCAATCAGCACACCATCTTCAAACTCGCAGTCAGGCTCGTAGACGGTGGTGAGATAGTCTTCCTCGCGGACCGCCGCAACCGCACGCATGTTCGTACAATGCCAACCGGCCACAAGCTGCCTACTCCCCCACTTCGTAATGCCGTAAGATTTCGCCCCACAGCCCTTGGGCCGCGAGCAGCAGTTCCACCACTTCCCGAATGGCGCCCTCTCCGCCCGCCGCCCCGGTAACGTGGTGCGCCACCTTCTTCACCTCGGGCCGCGCATTCGCCGTCGCGATCGCCAGGCCCACCCGCTTCATGATCACCACATCGGTCAGATCGTCGCCCACGTACGCCACTTCACTGAGATCGATCTTGGCATCGGCCAATATCTCTTCCAGGATCGGCACCTTTTCGATGTGCCCCTGATAGACATACGCCATCTTGCACTGGCGCGCGCGCTCCGCCGTGGCCGGCGAAACCCGCCCGCTGATGACGCCGGTCTTAATCCCCTTCCAATTCAGCCATTGCAGCCCGATGCCGTCCTGTGAATCGAAACCCTTGGTCTCGACCATGTGCCCTTCGGGGCCCGGCACATTGTACAGTTTGCCGTTTGTAAGGACGCCATCCACGTCCATGAGCAACATCTTGATTTTGGCCGCGCGCTGCAGGATGTCTGGATTCATGCTCAAACCGTGTAGGTGCTGGACGACACGTTGCCGCCTTTGCCGGTCCAGTTGGTATGGAAGAACTTGCCGCGGGGCTGGTCGATGCGTTCGTAGGTATGCGCCCCGAAGTAATCGCGTTGGGCCTGCAGGAGGTTGGCGGGCAGCCGCTGGCTGCGGTAACCGTCGTAGAACGCCAGCGCGGTGGTGAAGGACGGCGCCGGCACACCCGCAGCCACCGCCTGCGACACCACCCGCCGCCAGGAAGGTTGGCAACGATCGATCAGCCCGTGGAAATACGGGTCGAGCAGCAAGTTGCTGAGTGCTCCATCGCGGTCGAAGGCTTCTTTGATCTTGCCCAGGAAGACCGACCGGATGATGCATCCGGCGCGCCACACCAGCGCGATGCCGCCGTAGTTGAGATTCCAGTGGTATTCCTTGGCGGCCTCGCGCAGCAGCATGAAACCCTGCGCATAAGAGACCAGCTTGGAGGCCAGCAGCGCCTGGCGAATGTCCTCGACGAAAGCCTTGCGGTCGCCCATGAACTGAAATTTCGGCCCCGTGAGGATTTTGGATGCCGCCACGCGATCCTCTTTCAGCGCGCTCAGGCAGCGTGCATAGACCGCTTCGCCGATCAGCGTCACGGGCATTCCGAGGTCAAGCGAACTGACGCTGGTCCATTTACCCGTGCCCTTCTGCCCGGCGGTGTCCAGAATCTTGTCCACCACATAGTCGCCCTTTTCGTCCTGGTAGGCCAGGATGTCGCGAGTGATTTCGATCAGATAACTGTCCAGCTCTCCCTGGTTCCATTCATTGAGTACGTCGTGCATCTCCTGGTTGCTCATGCCCAACCCCTCTTTGAGGAGTTGGTAAGCCTCGCAGATGGTTTGCATGTCGCCGTACTCGATGCCGTTATGGACCATCTTGACGTAGTGGCCCGCGCCGTCCTCGCCCATCCAATCGCAGCAAGGTGCGCCGTCCGGCGTTTTCGCGCAGATCGCCTGAAAAATTTCCTTCACCAGCGGCCAGGCTTTCGGGCTGCCCCCGGGCATCAGGGACGGGCCGAAGCGCGCGCCTTCCTCGCCGCCCGAAACACCCGTGCCGACATACAGCAGGCCCTTGCTCTCCAGGTATTGCGCGCGCCGGATGGTATCGGGGAAATGCGAGTTGCCGCCATCGATGATCACGTCGCCCGGTTCCATGTGCGGCAGCAGGTGCTCGATGAATTCATCCACCGCCGCGCCGGCCTTCACCATGAGCATGACTTTGCGGGGCCGCTTGAGCAGCGCCACGGTCTCCTCGATCGAGTGCGCGCCGATGATGGTCTTGCGGCCCTTGGCGGCGTCGTTCAGGAAGTCATCGACTTTCGATACGGTTCGATTGAAGGCCACCACGGTGTATCCGTGGTCGTTCATGTTGAGGATCAGGTTCTGGCCCATGACGGCCAGACCAATCAGGGCGATGTCGGCGGTTGGTTCCATAATGCAGCTCCTGGGAGGAAAATCGGATGATTACGGATGTCAATCTCTCTTTATAACATGCGGCAATTCGGCCGGCCATGGCTCGCGCAGACCGGGACATCCTACAATTGAGACTGAGATCCCGTTGCTGAACCGCATCGCCGAAACCATCGAGCGTCACGCCATGTTCCATGCCGGCCACAACGCCGGCGTGGCCGTCTCGGGCGGCGCCGATTCGGTGTGCCTTCTGTACGCTCTGGTGGAACTGGCGCCCCGGTGGAATCTACGTCTAAGCGTGCTCCACCTGGATCACGGCCTGCGCGGCGAGGACTCGCGGCGCGACGCGGAATTCGTGCGGGAACTGGCTGTGCGCCTGTCGCTTCCCGCCACCATTCGCACGGTGGATTTAACTGCCTCGCCCGGCAACCTCGAGCAGGCGGGCCGCCATGCGCGGCTTCGCTTCTTCCGCGAGATGATCTCGACGGGCGCCGTTGAGCGGGTAGCTCTGGGCCACACACGCAACGATCAGGCGGAGACCGTGCTGTTCCGCTTCCTGCGCGGCGCCGGCACCGCCGGTCTGGCCGGTATCCGCCCGGTGACGGAAGACGGCATGGTGCGCCCGCTTCTCGAAACCGATCGCTCCGAGGTGGAAGACTTCCTGCGCAGCCGCGGGATCGAGTGGCGCGAGGATTCTACCAACGCCAGCCCCGAGTTCGCCCGCAACCGCCTCCGCCATGGCCTGCTGCCGCAACTGGCGCGCGAGTGGAACCCGGCCATCACCGAAACGCTGTCGCGAACGGCGGATTGGGCGCTGGCGGAAGAAGCCTACTGGGAGGCTGAAATCAGCCGCTTGGCCGGGCAAGCACTGGTGGAACGCGATGGCGCCGTGCTGGTACGCGCCGCCGCGCTTGCCGCCCTGCCGGTAGCCACCGGCCGCCGATTGGTGCGTCGCGCCATCGAGCGGGCCAAGGGCGACCTGCGCGGGATCGACTTTGGCCACGTCGCGAAGGTGCTCTCGCTCGCCTGCGCCCGGAAGGGCGACGGACGGCTGCAATCCACCGGTCTGGATATTCGCCGCTCCTTCGAATGGCTCCGCTTCAGCCGTCCCACCACCCAACCGCGCGATTACCAGGCCCCCGCCCCCGTGCCGGGGGTGGTACGCTTGCCCGCGGCCAGGATTGAAATTTCCTTGGAACTGATTGAAAGAACAGAATCTTCCAGTAGCGCGCATTCCGTATATAATGAGAGTGATACCAGTTGTTTAGACTGGTGCTCTTTGTCAGGTCCGCTGGAATTCAGAAACTGGAGACCGGGGGACCAGTACCAACCATGGGGCACAGCCGGCGTAGAGAAGATTAAAACTTTTTTCCAGGCAGCTCGTATTCCCATATGGGAGCGCCGGAATTGGCCGATTCTATTGGATGGCCCTTCCATCGTTTGGGCCCGCAGATTCGGGCCGGCCGCGGCTTTTGCGGCGCGCCCTGACAGCCGCCTGCTTCTGGTGGTTCGCGAACATTACGAATCGGAATCGAGCGCGGCGGCGTCTACTGAATAAGTAAGGGTGGCGGAGGTTTCGTGAATTCGAACATCAAGCATTATCTCTTTTGGGGAGCTTTGATCGCTCTGGCAGGGTTGCTGATCGCCGTCGTCAGGACCGGTCAAGCACCCAATAAGAAGGAACTTGCCTTTTCTGAGTTCCTGAGCAATATCGCGGCCGGCCAAGTCGCTGAGGTCACCATCGCTGCTAACGACGTGCATGGAAAGCTGACCTCGGGCCAGGAACTTCACACCACCATTCCGCTCAATTACCCGGATATCTACAACAAGCTGAACGATAAGAACGTTAAGGTCGACATCAAGGACACTTCCTCCGGCACCTGGCTCTCCATCCTTCTGCAAGCTTCGCCGTTCATCGTCCTGGCGGCGTTCTGGATCTTCATGGTGCGGCAGATGCAGAGCGGCGGCAACAAGGCGCTGAGTTTCGGCAAGAGCCGCGCGCGCCTGCACTCCACGCAACAGAAGAAAGTCACGTTCAAGGACGTGGCCGGCGTGGAAGAGGCCAAAGAAGAGTTGCAGGAGATCATCGAGTTCCTTCGCGAGCCGCAAAAATTTCAGAAACTCGGCGGCCGCATCCCCAAAGGCGTGCTGCTGATCGGGCCTCCCGGAACGGGTAAAACGCTGCTGGCCCGCGCCATCGCCGGCGAAGCCAGCGTACCGTTCTTCTCCATCTCCGGCTCCGACTTCGTCGAGATGTTCGTCGGCGTGGGCGCCAGCCGCGTCCGCGACCTGTTCGAGCAGGGCAAGAAAAACGCGCCCTGCATCATCTTCATCGACGAAATCGACGCCGTGGGCCGTCATCGCGGCGCCGGCCTGGGTGGCGGGCACGATGAGCGCGAGCAGACCCTCAACCAGTTGCTCGTGGAGATGGACGGATTCGAATCCAACGAAGGCGTCATCCTGGTGGCGGCCACCAATCGCCCCGACGTTCTCGATCCGGCGCTGCTGCGGCCCGGCCGTTTCGACCGCCGCGTGGTGGTGGGCCGTCCCGACGTGCTGGGCCGCGAGGCCATCCTCCGCGTCCACACCAAGAAAATTCCGCTGGGCGACAACGTGGATCTTTCGGTGCTGGCCCGCGGCACACCCGGTCTGGCCGGCGCCGACCTTGCCAACCTGGTGAACGAAGCGGCCCTCAACGCCGCGCGCCAGAACCGCAAGGTGGTCATGATGATCGACTTCGAACTGGCCAAGGACAAAATCCTGATGGGCGCGGAACGCAAGTCCATGGTCATGAGCGACGCCGAGAAGCGCAACACGGCTTACCACGAAGCCGGCCACGCCCTGCTGGCGGCCGTGCTGCCGAACGCCGACCCGCTGCATAAGGTCACCATCATCCCGCGCGGCATGGCGCTGGGTGTCACCATGCAGTTGCCCATCGACGACAAGCACTCTTATGACAAGGAATACCTGCTGGCGCAACTGGCCATCCTGATGGCCGGGCGCATCGCCGAAGAACGGCACATGCATCACATGACCACGGGGGCGGGCAACGATATCGAGCGCGCCACCGACATGGCCCGCAAGATGGTTTGCGAATGGGGCATGAGCGAGCTCGGGCCACTCAGTTTCGGCAAAAAGGAAGAGCAGATCTTCCTCGGACGCGAGATTGCCCAGCACCGCGATTACAGCGAAGAGACCGCCATCCGCATCGACGAGCAGGTCAAGAAGCTGGTGCAGGGCGGCTACGACACCGCCGCCGCCATCATCGACGAGCATTCCGAAGCGCTCGTCAGGATCGCCGAGTCGCTGCTCGAACGTGAAATCCTGGACGGCGCCGAGGTGATGCAGATCATCAAAGGCAACACGCTTCCGCCGCAAGAATCCCCCGGCGGCGGCAAAGAAGCCGAAGCCACCCAGCAAGTGCTCCGTCCGGAAGGCGCGCGGCGGCTTCCCGGCCTTTCCGAAGGGGAACGGCCACAGCCGGCGTGATCCCGCGATTTCCGGTTTACCTGTTCGACGTCGACGGCACTTTGCTCGATTCCGCGCTGGATATCTGCGGCGCGGTTCAGCAGGTGCTCCACGCCAACGGCGCCGACACGCAAGACTTCGAATATCTGAAGAGCTACATCGGACGTCACCTCATCGACCTGTTCCAGGAAGTCTTTCCGGTCTACCATGCCGCGCAGATCGACACCTTGGTCGAGCAGTATCGCAACTTCTACCGCGCCCGCGGCCACAAGCTGACCAATGTGTATCCGGGCGCGCGGGAGGGTCTGGCCGCGCTCGCCGGACGCAAGAGCACGGCCACCACCAAAGGCACACCCACCACGCGATTGGTGCTCGAACAGTTCGGACTGATCCAATATTTCGACCACGTGCAAGGCACCGACGGTTTCTCGAGCAAGCCGGCGCCCGACGTGATCCTCACCGCGCTCGAAGCACTCCACGCGCGCCCGGAAGACTGCCTGATGGTAGGCGATTCCACCGCCGACATGGAAGCCGGCCGGCGCGCCGGGGTCAAGACCTGCGCGGTGCGCTACGGCTACGGTAAGGTGGAAGCATTGGCGCGCCTGGCGCCGGACTACTGGATCGACGACCTGAGAGACCTGGCCGCAAATGGACGGAAATAAACGCGGCTTCCGCAAACCCGAAATCATGAGCCCGGCCGGCTATTGGCCGCAACTGCGCGCCGCCATCGAGGCCGGCGCCGATTCGGTCTACTTCGGTTTGAAGCACTTCACCGCCCGGGCCAAAGTGGGGTTCTCGCTCGACGAATTGCCCGAAGCCATGGCCACGCTGCATCGCCGGGGCGTGAAAGGCTTCGTCACCTTCAATACGCTGGTTTTCGAACACGAGCTGAGCGAGGCCGCGCGCGCTCTCGAATCCATCGCGGAAGCCGGAGCCGACGCCATCATTGTGCAGGACGTGGGGATTTTGAAACTGGCCCGCCGCATCGCGCCCCATCTCGAAATCTACGGCAGCACGCAGATGAGCGTCTCCAGCGCCGATGGCGTGCGCCTGGCCCAGAGTCTGGGCGCGAGCCGCGTGACGCTGGCGCGCGAACTTTCGCTCGCCGACGTGCGGGCCATCCGCGCCTCCACCGATTGCGAGCTCGAGATCTTCGTCCACGGCGCCCTGTGCGTGGCCTACTCCGGGCAGTGTTTTTCGTCGGAAGCCTGGGGCGGCCGCAGCGCCAATCGCGGCCAGTGTGCGCAAGCCTGCCGCCTGCCCTACGACATGCTGGTGGACGGCAAACTCCAGCCGCTGGCAGACGCGCGCTACCTGCTCTCGCCGGGCGACCTCTACGCGCTCGAACAGATTCCCGAAATCGTCGACATCGGAATTTCGGCGTTGAAGATCGAGGGCCGGTACAAAGACGCCGCCTACGTCGCGCTCACCACCCGCGCGTACCGCCAGGCGGTCGATGACGCCTGGGCCGGACGAGCGCCGCACGCGGACAGGTTGCAACTGGAGCAGGTTTACTCGCGCGGTCTGGGTCCTTACTTCCTCACCGGCACGGATCACCAGGCGGTGGTCAACGGCCGCGCGCCGCGCCATCGCGGAGTGCTGATGGGCAAGGTGACGCGCATTTCGCCAACCGGCGTGATCGTCGAACCGGCTGAAGCCGGCACGATCTCTCCGCTGAAACCCGGCGATGGCGTGGTCTTCGATGCGGCCGATTGGCGCAGCCCGGAAGAACCCGAAGAAGGCGGGCGCGTCTTTGAGGTGAGCGATCGGGAGATCCGATTTGGCAACGGCGTAGTGGACTCGACCCGCATCCGCCGCGGCGACCTGGTGTGGCGCACTCACGACCCGGACCTCGACCGGGCCGCCCGTCCCTACCTGGAAGCGACCACGCCGGTTCGCAAACAGCCCGTGGATGTCCGCGTGACCGCGCGCGTTGGCGCGCCGCTTGAAACCGAGTGGCGCGTTGGCGCAGTTCGCGTGTTGGTGAAATCGGACGTGGCGCTGGGCGCCGCCACCAACCGGTCCGTCACCGTGGAGTACCTGCGCGAGCAACTGGGACGCCTGGGAAACACGCCCTACGAACTCGCCGATGTGGAATTGCAGACGGTGGGTCAGCCCTTCGCCCCAAGCTCGCTCCTCAACCGTATGCGGCGTGAGGCGGTGGAGCTGTTGCAGCAAAAGCAAGGCGAACCGCGCACAGTAGGACAGGCCTCCTGGCCTGTCGACCTTCCTTTCCGCAACCACCTCGCCCGTGCTGAGTTCCCGCAAACTCCGCCGGAAACGTCCAGCCCGTCCACCACGCCCACTCTGCACCTTCTGGTTCGCACGCCCGGACAACTGCAAGCGGCCCTGGGCGTTCGACCCGCCGGCATCACACTCGATTACCTGGATTTGTACGGCCTCAAGCCATCGCTCGAACGCGTCCGTGCTGCCGGAATCGCGGCTCGTGTAGCCAGCCCGCGCGTGTTGAAGCCCGGAGAGGAGCGCATCGTCGATTTTCTGCTGAGCTGTGAATGCCCCATCCTGGTGCGTTCCGCCGGACTGCTGCACCAGTTGCGGGAGAAACCGCACGCGGAACTGGTCGGCGATTTCAGTCTGAACGCGGCCAACACCATCACCGCGGCGGAGTTCCTGGCGATGGGCCTCCGATCCTTGACACCGGCGCACGACCTGAACGCCGCGCAGGTGGCCGCTCTGGCGCAGGGCGTGGGCGGCGATCGTCTGGAAGCGATTCTGTACCAGCACCTGCCCGTGTTCCACACCGAGCACTGCGTGTTCTGCCGCTTCCTTTCCGCCGGAACGAGCTACCGGGATTGCGGCCGTCCGTGCGAATCGCACGTGGTTGAGCTGCGCGATTCGGCCGGACGCGCGCATCCGGTGATGGCGGACGTGGGCTGCCGCAATACGGTCTTCGGGGCGGAAGCGCAGGAAGCCAGCCGTCACCTGGACGAATGGCGGGCAGCCGGCATCGCGCATTTCCGTCTGGAGTTTGCGCACGAATCGGGCGAACAGGTGACAGGTATCTCCGGCGCGTTTGCCGATTGCCTGGCGGGCCGGATCGGCGCCCGGGAATTGGGCCAGGAACTGCGGCGACTCACGCCGCATGGCGCCACCGAAGGCAGCCTGTTTGTTCCGGCAGGCTACCAGGAACTGCCGATTCTGCAGTAGTGGGACAGGACGCCAATGGGACTTCTGTGCTGAAGGAGAGCTTTGCGCCTGGCGGCGGCGCATCGTGGGACGGCACTCTTGTGCGGACGGTGGTCAACGATCCGCACATTTTAAACTTGATAACTTACGAAGACTAAGGATGAGCATAACGGCGTTTTGCCTGAGATCCCACGCAGCCCAACTCCAAGGAGCTGGTGGATGCCTGCAAGCATCGAGTTCTACGCGGAAGACGCGGGGCGCTCCGAGCCGGGCTGCCTGTTCGAGATGATCGCGGCGGCGATCGCCGCCGCTCCGCCCACAGAAGGTCCCGCCCTGGTACGAGAATGGGATCATGCCCCGCGTGAGGATGGACAAGTGGCTCTGGGCTGCCCGATTCTTCAAGACGCGCTCGCTGGCTGCACGGGCCTGTGAACTCGGCAGGATTGAGTCCAACGGACACGGGGCCAAGGCTGCGCGCGAGGTCCGAGTCGGGGACCGGTTACAGGTGAAGAACGACAGCGGCGACTTTCAGGTGGAGGTGCTCGTCCTCAGTGAGATGCGCGGCCCAGCGGCGGTTGCCCAGACGCTCTACCGTGAGACAGAGGCGAGCCGTGAGTTGCGGTTGAAGTTGGCGGAAGAGCGCAAAGCCATGCCGCATTTCGAAGCGTTGCGGGAAGGCAAGCCGTCGAAGCGCGATCGCCGTGTAATCGACCGGCTTCGCGGTCGAGTGTAACCACAGAACAGGGACGAACTTGATTGCGGTTTGGGCGTGTGCTGGCTGCAACAAGGCCCGTAGCAATATCCCAAGCCCGTGAACTTTACAATTTGCTATGGGTTCCGGCAGGTCAACACCCATTTACGCCCGGGTCCCGACGGTGGATGTTTCGGTGCGCCCATGGAGGCGCGCTAGGCTGCCTCGATGATCGAGACCAATTCACCGGGAACGGGGATGATGCGTCGGCACTCAAACGCGGCACTGCCCAGGAGGCCCTTCCATTCGGCTGCGCTACGCTCTTTGCCTCCAGCCGATACAAGGAGCCCGGCTGAGCGCCGCACCATACAGCGAGCTGGTCGACGGATCGCGGGTCATCGTCGAGATCATCCGCCAAGCCTAAGCGGGCGGCGGCGCAGAGAATCCGGCTACGCGAATAGCCCATCGCCATCTCGGTCAGCGCTCTGTTCTGTGCCACATTACCGACGGCCGCGCGAGGTTCAGCCATCTCATTTTCCCCCAGAGGTCAGCATAGACCATGAGGGAGCCGGTTGGCGATAACAGACGGCTCGCCGGGCTCGCCGTCCCCTCTTCCACAGCCAGGGTTCCGCCACCTCACCAAACCACTCGGTCAGAGGGTTAGGGTCTTCGGCATAAACGGAGCTAGGCCATAATTTCAGGTCTGTTATTCCACTTCTGCCGCAACTCGCCTTATACTTCGAGAGGTGGCATGTTCCAATCGGCGTGCCCCCGTAGAAGTGATAAGAGGAGGTCTCAACCACATGGCGACCATCCGGTTGTCGGTCAATGGAAAGGCGCTTAGCGTGGACACGGAGCCGGAGCGGCCCCTCCTGGAGGTGCTGCGCGAAGACCTGGGGTTGACCGGAACGAAATACGGCTGCGGCGAAGGCCAGTGCGGATCGTGCACCGTGCTTCTCGACGGCCAGCCGACAGTTTCCTGCGTGACGACGGTGCGCGCGGCCGAGGGCCGCAAGATCGTCACCATCGAAGGTCTCGCCGAGGGCGGGACGCTGCACCCGGTCCAACAGGCGTTCCTCGACGAAGGCGCCGTGCAGTGCGGCTACTGCACGCCGGGCATGGTGCTCCAAACGGTGGCGCTGCTCGGAAACCACCCCAAGCCGACGGACACACAGATTGTCGACGGCCTGAACGGAAACCTGTGCCGCTGTTCCGACTACCGGCGGATTATGGCCGCTGTGCGGCGCGCCGCGGCGGGAGCGGGGAAGAAAGGATAGGAGGCGGCCATGTCCACTGTGAACCAGTCCACTGTGAACCGCAGGGAGTTTCTGGAGATCGCCGGCGCAGGTCTTTTGATCGTGGCGACGGCGCGCTGGTCGGATGCCCAGAGGGGCGGCGGAACCGGAACCCTTGAAACCAGGCTGCACATCGGGGAGGACGGCTTCATCACCGTCATGAGCGGGAAGATCGAAGAAGGCCAGGGAGCGCTCACCGAGTTGGCGATGGCCGCGGCGGAAGAGCTGCGAGTGCCCCTCGACCGCGTGCGCATGGTGATGGGCGACACGGACCAGACGCCCAACGACGGCGGCACTGCCGGCAGTGGAACGACGCCGCGCACCGCGCCGCTGGTACGCCGCGCGGCAGCCGCCGCGCGCGACCTGCTGCTGGCCGCGGCCGGCCGGCAGTTCCCCTCGGGTGTCGCCGCGCGGCTTGAAGTCATCGATGGCGCCGTCCAGTACGGCGGCAAGAAGTACGGCTACGCCGACCTGGCCCGTTCGCCGGAACTCGCCGCGGCCTGCAAAGAGGCGTTGCCGGCCAACACCACGGTCACCCCGGCCAAGGACTGGCAGCTATTGGGAAAGCCCCAAGTCCGGTTGGACATTCGCGAGCTTGTCACCGGGGCGCATCGATTCCCCAGCGACATCGTGCGGCCGGGCATGCTCTACGGCCGCGTGCTGCGCGCGCCGTCCTACGGGGCGACACTGGGCAGCGTGGACCTGTCCGAGGCGCAGAAGATGCCGGGCGTGACGGCGGTGCGCGATGGCGGTTTCGTCGCCTGCGCCGCGCCCACCACGTTCGCCGCCCGAAAAGCCTTGGCGGCGATCTCCGCCACGGCCCAGTGGAAGACGGTCGAGCAGCCATCGAGCGACGATCTCTTCGGCTACCTGAAGCAGCATGCCAAGCCGCAGGAACGCCCCCAGGCGCAGGGCCGGGGCTCGGTGGAAAAGGGGCTGGCCGAGGCGCGCGCCAGGTTGAAGGCGTCGTACCAGGTGCCCTATGTACAGCACGCCCCTATGGAGCCGCGCGCCGCGGTGGCGGAGTGGCAGAGCGGCCGTCTCACGGTCTGGACCGGCACCAGCAATCCGGCAAGCGTCCGCCAGCAACTCGCCGAGACGTTCGGCGTCGCGCAAGATCGGGTGCGCGTGCTCGTGCCTCACTTCGGCGGAGGCTTCGGAGGCAAACACACCGGAGAGGCGGCTACCGAGGCGGCCCGCCTCGCTGCGGAGGCGGGGCACCCGGTGGCGGTGCGGTGGACCCGCGCGGAAGAGTTCATCTGGGCGTATTTCCGCCCCGCCGCGCTGATTGAAATCGAGGCCGGCCTGGACGCGGACAATGCCATCTCGGCTTGGAATTTCACGAACTACAACTCCGGGGCGGCGGCGCTGGACACCCCGTATCGCATCCCCAATACGCGGGTCCAGTTCGTCGCATCCGATCCGCCGCTGCGGCAGTCCTCGTACCGGGTCCTGGCAGCCACGGCGAACAACTTCGCGCGCGAGGCGTTCACCGACGAGCTGGCCCAAGCGGCGGGCAAAGATCCCCTGGAGTTCCGGCTTTCTCACCTCGACAACCAGAGGATAAGGAACGTGCTGAGCGCCGCCGCCCAACGGTTCGGCTGGGTGGAGCGGCGCAAGAAGCGGCGCCCCGGAACCGGCATCGGCCTCGCCTGCGGGACCGAAAAGAACTCGGTGGTAGCGGCCTGCTGTGAGGTGGAGGTGGATCGCGCGAGCGGCGCACCACGGTTGATCGAGGTGGTCCAGGCCTTCGAGTGCGGGGCCATCCTGAATCCGGCCAACCTGCGGTCTCAGGTGGAAGGATCGATCATGATGGGCGCCGGCCCGGCACTGCGGGAGGAGATCCTGTTCAAGGACGGCAAGCTCACCAACGCGCGATTCGCCACGTATCGGGTGCCGCGATTCCGTGACCTTCCCAAGTTGGAAGTGATCCTGCTGGACCGCAAGGATCTCGAATCGGCGGGGGCCGGGGAGACTCCTATCATCGTCATCGCGCCGGCGATCGCGAACGCGGTGTTCCACGCCACGGGAAAGCCGGTCCACGCCATGCCCATCCGCGCTCCGCGGGGGTAGTGGCACGGCGCTTCGCCGCAGGATCGTGGCCCTGAGCCCGGTTTTGGATAGGGCCGTGGGGAAGGTTTGGGTGTATGCATTAGAAATGGGCCGTCATGGCTTCGGACGCAGTGTTCAGAACCGCACGGGACCGGGAGATCGTGCGACACTCTGCTTAAGATGCGAATCTTCCCGCCATTCTTTCTGTTTGCGACGCTCGCGGTGGCGCAATTGCAAATCACCACGTCGAGCGTGCCGGTGGCCACGCAATACCAGAGCTACAGCACTACTTTGACGGCAACTGGGGGCGTTCCGCCGTACACGTGGTCGGTGGTGTCGTCCACGGGAGTCAGCCTGCCCGAGGGGATGGCG
>Ga0187874_10000500_pt1 | contig 47931 bp, 41 predicted proteins | sample June2016WEW_16_1_3_FD_132993 | JGI IMG/M metagenome (GOLD analysis project Ga0187874, IMG submission 132993) | Peatland microbial communities from SPRUCE experiment site at the Marcell Experimental Forest, Minnesota, USA - June2016WEW_16_150 | ecosystem: Environmental > Terrestrial > Soil >... | reverse complement strand
GTCAGATTAAAGGTCTTACCGGACTAGCTGAGAGGAGGTGCATGGCCGTCGCCAGTTCGTGCCGTGAGGTGTTCTCTTAAGTGAGACAACGAACGAGACCCGCACTTCTAGTTGCCACCGGATTCCTTCGGGATTCCGGGCACACTAGAGGGACTGCCCTCGCTAAGAGGGAGGAAGGAGCGGGCCACGGCAGGTCAGTATGCCCCAAATCCCTTGGGCCACACGCGAGCTGCAATGGATGGGACAATGGGTTCCGACCCCGAGAGGGGAAGGCAATCTTCAAACCCATCCTCAGTTGGGATCGAGGGCTGCAACCCGCCCTCGTGAACATGGAATCCCTAGTAAGCGCGTGTCATCATCGCGCGCTGAATACGTCCCTGCTCCTTGCACACACCGCCCGTCGCTCCATCCGAGTTTGGCTCTGGTGAGGCGTGGCCTCATTGGTCATGTCGAGCCTAGGTTAGACAAGGAGGGAGAAGTCGTAACAAGGTGGCCGTAGGGGAACCTGCGGCCGGATCACCTCCTTAGTAAATTCGAGCGGACTGGAAGGCAAACGAAATGTGACTGCGAGCCAAGACGCGATAATGCAGCTTCCGAGGTAACTCAGAAGCGAAGGGTGAAGTGATCATTCACTCCGAAAAGGATGATCATGATGAACACCGTGCATAGGCCTCAAACGTCCAGACGAGTGTGGGTTCCATAGTAAGTTTGGCATGATAAGCCACCTGAAGGATGGCTGGGCTTGGGCACTGAAGAAGGGCGTGGCAAGCTGCGATATGCTCCGGGTAGCCGCATGCAGGCTTCGATCCGGAGATACCCGAATAGGACTTCCTGCCGCGGATGAAACCTGCGGCGCTCCGACAAGGAGCGGGAACCTCCCGAACGGAAGCATCCAAGTAGGGAGAGGAAGAGAAATCAATTGAGATTCCCCCAGTAGCAGCGAGCGAAGAGGGAACAGCTCAAACTGAACCCGCATGGGAAACTATGTGGGAATGTGGGGTTATAGGGCCCGACCGCGCCCTCGCTCGAGAAGTTGAAGTGGCCTGGAAAGGCCCACCGCAGAGGGTGAAAGTCCCGTAAACGTGATCGAGCAAGGTTTGGGTTGGGATCCCTGAGTACTACGCCCCAGAATGGGCGTAGAAATTTGGGAGGAAACAACTTCCAAAGCTAAACATGCCCCAAGACCGATAGCGCACTAGTACCGTGAGGGAAAGCTGAAAAGTACCCCGGAAGGGGGGTGAAAAGAGCCTGAAATCAGGTGGTGACAGTTGTGCACAGCCCGAAAGGGTAGATCCCCTCCGAAGGAGACCGCGGCAACGCGGCAGTACGCAAGAGGGGGGACTAGGGTTGTGCGTTCCGTTTTGTACCACGGACCGGGGAGTTCATTTTCGTGGTGAGGCTAAGAGTGTGATGCTCGAAGCCGTAGGGAAACCGACAAGTTCGCAACGTCGCAAGACGCGAGGAACGAGATCTGAAAGGGTCTGAAATCACGGGAATGACACTAGAAACCGAGTGATCTAGCCTTGGGCAGGGCGAAGCCGGGCGAAAGCCCGGTGGAGGCCCGTATGGGTGTTGACGTGCAACTCACTCCGTTGACCTGGGGCTAGGAGTAAAAGGCCAATCTAACTCGGTGATAGCTAGTTCCCGCCGAAATATCTCTAAGGATAGTCTGGCTGGAGGTTGCCAGCGGGGTAGAGTACTGATTGAAAAACAAGGATTCGAAAGGGTCCACTTTTCATTCAAACTCCGAATTCGCTGGCGCCGTAGAAGGCCGGAAACGGATGTGGGGGGTAAGCTCCCATGTCGCGAGGGGAACAACCCAGACTAGGGTTAAGGTCCCAAAATCCTGGCTAAGTGTAGAAATAGAAAGCGGTCCTCAACCACAGACAGCTGGAAGGTAGGCTTAGAAGCAGCCATCCTCCAAGCAGTGCGTAACAGCTGACCAGCCGAGGTTGGGGGCGCCGAAAACGAACGGGGCTAAGCCAGGTACCGTTACCCTAGAACACGATGCATAGTCGTGTTGGTAGGCGGGCGTTGTGGCTGGGCGGAAGCTGGGTTTTGAGATCCAGTGGACCGGCCACAAGTGTAGATCCCGGTGGTAGTAACAGCCATAGAGGGGTGAGAATCCCCTCCGTCGAAGGGGCAAGGGTTCCCCGGCAATGCGTCGTCAGCCGGGGGTAAGTCGGTCCTAAGGCAACCCTTAACCGGATGAGCCGAAAGGGAAACCGGTTAAAATTCCGGTACCACGGAGGTACGTGCGGCAACGCAAGTCCGCGATCTGACGCTTGGGGATAAGTTGAGTGGGGCCGTCGCCCCATTTAACCTGTCAAGGCCGGGAAGTACCATAATGGTGAGAACCGGCCGAAGCGGGAAATAGCCGCCCGTTTTAGGGTGGTTCAGCCGATTCCTCGAGCCAATGAAAAGGAGCGCGGAATGGATCCTCCGTGCCCGTACCTAGATCCGACACAGGTGTCCCTAGGTGAGCAGCCTTAGACGTATCGGGTGGAACTTAGGCGAGGGAACTCGGCAAATTAGCCCCGTAACTTCGGAAAAAGGGGTGCCTGACGTTTTGGCGCAAGCTGGAACGCTAGGTCGCAGTGACAAGGGGGAGGCGACTGTTTAATAAAAACATAGGGAACCGCCAGCCCGAAAGGGTGTGAACGGTTCTTGAGTCCTGGCCAGTGGCGGTACCTGAAACTCGGGTTCAACCGAGCCAAGGGCCGCTAAACGCCGGGAGTAACTCTGACTCTCTTAAGGTAGCCAAATGCCTTGTCGGGTAAGTTCCGACGTGCATGAATGGATTAACGACCCCCCCGCTGTCCCCGCCTAGGGCCCGGTGAACCCACAACCTGGACGAACAGTCCAAGGTCTTCCAGCGGGGCGAGAAGTCCCCGTGGAGTTTTACTGCAACCTGTCGCTGGGATGTGATTGCGGGTACAGAGTGTAGGTGGGAGCCTTCGAAGTCAACTCTTCGGGGTTGATGGAGGCAACAATGTAACACCACCTATCTGCGGTCGCATCTCTAACTGTGCCTTTGCGTACAGGACAACGGCTGGCGGGCAGTTCGGCTGGGGCGGCACCCCCTTGAAAAAATATCAAGGGGGCCCAAAGCTTGGCTCATCCGGGACAGAAACCCGGAGTAGAGGGCAAGACCAAAAGCCAGGCTGACTGGATGCTCATCAGCAAGGCATCCAGAGGCGAAAGCCGGGTCTAGCGATCATTCATGTCCCCATTGTTGGGGGCTGGATGTGACAGAAAAATTACCCCGGGAGTAATTGGCTCGTCTCCTCTGAGAGTCCCCATCGACGAGGAGGATTGGTTCTCCGCCGTCGTCCCTTCCCATCCTGGGCCCGCAGCAGGGTCCAAGGGCGCGGCTGTTCGCCGATTAAAGGGGAATGCGAGATGGGTTTAGACCGTCGCGAGACAGGTCGGCCTCTACCTGCTGGAAGTGCTGGTTGCCTGAGGGGAAGGCGCCCCTAGTACGAGAGGAACGGGGTATCGCAGCCTCTAGTTTACCGGTTGTCCGACAGGGCACTGCCGGGCAGCCACGCTGTCGAGGATAAGGGCTGAAAGCATCTAAGCCTGAAGCCTCTCCCGAAAATAGGCAGCCATTCTAACCCAAGACACTCGGTAACGGGCGTCAGGGTTGGACGAGGGCTCCCAAAGAAGATGGGTTTGATGGAGCAGGCGTGTACGCACGAAGACTTCGGTCGACGTGTTTAGCGTGCTGCCCCCAATCGCTCAAGGTGCTGAACTGAAAATGGAATCCACCGTCAAATGGACGTTCGAGGCCTATGCACAGTGCGAACCATTTTTTCTCATTTAGCCAAGACCCAGTGAAGAAACGGAAAACCGATCGTGCCACACAAAACCTTATGACTTATCCTCCCTGAACCACGCCAATCCTTAGCGCGTCAACCTCCGTTGAGCCCGATTCCCAGAGCCACTTCGAAAATTCCGAGCAGCGGGACGGTATTTTTCCAAGGACGGAACCAGTCTTAGTTTTGTATTTAGAATATGTAAAACATTTGCCCAGCACCTATATGGAAACTGTGCGGCGCAGCGAGGTATATACCTTGTTGGGCGATGCAATATGGCGAGAAACGCGACAATAGCGCTGATTTTGATCTTTGCCGTAATCGGTTTTGTTGTAGCTTCCGGAATGCCTGTTTGGAGCAGCGAGACCGGTACGAAAGATATTACTCAAGTTGGGCAACTCCAATTGAAACAGCAGCCTCCCTCGGCAGCTACTGGTAGCAACAGCACACCCTATATGGTAACGTTGCTTGAAACGATGGGTAATGAATGGAACTCAACCGCTCCGGAATCGCAACCTAAGTTCTTCGTAGCGGGACCCACAGGCTTAGAGTCCTCAGCGAATATTTCTCTGCCATCCCACAGATTGATAGAGATGGTCATAATTTCCTACGATACGCCTACGCCACCGCCCGCGCAGTACTCGAATATCACAGGGACAGTTGGGGGTAAAATGTATCTTATCAACGGCACAAGCGCGTCCATGAGCACACCCGAGTCATGGGGAGCGGGGGTCTCATCTGTGCCTACGGCCCAAATAGCTCATACCTTCACTGTGCAGTCCCTGGGCATCAACATACCAATCGTTGGAGGCGATACAGAGATAGCGTTTCTGTACTTCAACGAAACTGGAATGTTCACGTGGCAGTGCTACACGCCATGCGGCTTTGCCAACGTTAACGGCGGGTGGTCGGGTGCAATGGTCACTCCGGGCTGGATGATGGGAACAATCGCCGTCCTGCCTCCGGCGAGCACACCCACCCAGTCATCCATAACAGTAACGACCGTCAGCGGAACCAGCCTCGAAACAACAGCCATGGTAAGCTTCGGCATGGTAATAGTGGGCTTCTTAGCGGGACTAATAGTTCTAAGCCGGTTTGCTTTCCCAAAGAAGAAGGAAAGCTGAATTGCATGACACGCAGGGACGAGTCACGCAGGCCTGAAGGAAGAAGGAATTTCCTCAAGATACTTCTGGCGGCTGGCTGGGTTTCAACGATCGCTGCGACAGCCAGCATATTCCGCTTCCTATCATACATACCCCCCGCAAACCCAACGGAAACAACCACTCAACTTTCGTGGCCTAGGATCAAACTGGCCAACATCAGTTCACTGGAAACACTGAAGCCTCTCAGCTTCAACTATCCATTGGTGAACACCCCGAACGTGCTTGTGAAGCTAGGCATCAAAGCCGAAAACGGGGCTGGGCCAGACGGCGATATTGTCGCTTACAGTATCATCTGCCAACACCTTGGCTGCTATTTCGCGTTTCAACCACCCGGCGCATCTCCACCATGCAATTCATCGTTCAAGGCGTCTTTGCCAGAGGGCTACTGCTGCTGTCACGGCGGTCAATACGATTTCACACAGAACGCGAACGTGATTGGTGGTCCTCCGCCAAGGCCAGTTCCAGCTGTGCAACTCGAATTTGATTCCGCAACTGGGGATATCTATGCTGTAGGCATGGGGCCGCCGACAATATTCGGACATGGCCCGCCAGGAACGACCGATCTAGGCTCAGTCCTCAATTTCGATCTTCAAGGTGGAGAAGTTGTGACTCAGGAAACGGCGCTCTCGGGGTCGTAGAGATGCCAAAAGTGAGTCGAGTTCAGAAGTTAGCTGAATGGATTGACTCACGGGTAGGCCTCACAACCACGATGCTGAGGCCGGGCCCAGATTACAGTCTGAATCTATTCTATTGGCTTGGCGCACTCATGGTGATGGTTTTCATCCTTCAAGGGATAACTGGGCTTCTGATGCTTCTCCACTACACACCCACCGTAAGTCAAGCTTACGCGTCTACGCTTTTCATCATCAATTTTGTCCCTCTGGGTAATGTAATTGAGACAATTCATCTCTACTCTGCTTACTCGATGATACTGCTAGCGTTCATGCACCTGATGCGCGGCTATTTTGTTAGCGCGCAAAAGAGACCTCGGGAGTTAATGTGGGTCGTCGGAATGCTCATGGGACTTGTCGTCTTAGGATTCGGTTTGACGGGTTATCTTCTACCTTGGACTGTTGTCTCAAAATCGGCTACTGATGTCACCATCGGCATGCTCAGCTTCCTACCCGGACAATTGGGGCCCACAATGAAGTTCCTTATAGCAGGTCCGGGAAGCGACGCAGAAGAACTCGCACGATTCTTCGACCTCCATATCGTAGTTCTTCCAGCCGTGTTCGTCGTTCTTCTCGTCTTCAAAATGTACATGTTCGAGATCCATGGCGCCGCAGAACCTGCGACACGAGTAAAGGGCAACGTGCGCAACATTCCCTGGTTCCCCGATATTTTCCTCTACTTTTCAATGATTAGCGGAGTATTTCTGGCATTCCTCATAGCGATCTCCGCAATCTTTCCGATTTCACTGCCACCACAATTCACACCTGAAGCCGCAGCCCTATCCACTCCGCAACCCGAATGGTACTTCCTGTGGATGTACCAGATTCTGAAATTCTCCGTCTTTGAAGGCGCATGGATCGCTGTCGCGCTAGTGGCAATCACCGTATTGCTCGCAGTCGTGATACTCATTCCGTTTTTCGACACTGGTAAGGAAAGAAACCCAGCTAGGAGACCGATCTACACAACATTGGGAGTGATAATGGTCGTCGAAGTAGTGGTGCTAACTGTATGGGGTTACCTAACACCAGGCCAAGTGATCCCTGACTCCGATGCCGCAGTAATAGTCGCGGGAATCGCCATAGTCATATCAGTTCTCTCGAGGCTCACTTACAGAACGAGAAATCAAGTGCAATTGAGACTGACGCATGGTGGTTCGATTTTCCGATTCATGAACACCCCATTTCGTTACCCGATCCTGACAGGGGGCTTCGTTCTATTGCTCGCAGTTTCCTCGGCAACCTTAGCGACATCAGTGAATCTTCTTTCATCACCATGGCCGAATCTGTCACCTCTGGCTGCAAACCTATCAGTTGCTCTACTTTCAGTGTATTTCATGGGCGCGTTCGTGAAGAAACTCGCACTCAACCGGACGATACAGAGGGGCTGACCATTGAGATTGCAGGAGGAAGGAGTCAGGATTCTGATTGAAGCGGCGCTGGTCTGTTTCCTCGCCGTGTTCGCTGTCCACATGTGGTTCATCGACCTGCTTACACAGCAGAGAGAGTTCGGTGCTCTTCTTGCAGCTGAACTGATGGCCTTCTCAATGCTCGTCTACTTGTCCACAAAATCGGACTTAGGAGAGGTCAAGAAATCGTGGCTCTTAGGGGGTTGCGTGGGTCTTGCGGTGTTTCTGGCCCTAGCGCTTCTCTGACTTACAGGCTGGCAATAATCAGACCAAGTAAAGGTATACTGAGGCAGTTGTTCAGAGAAAGATGCATATCAAAATAAAGAAGAATTCACTTAGACAGAGGTGATGTCAGAGTATGTCAGCAGAAGAGAAACCTACGGTTGCTTTCGTCCTCTCACTGATTGGAGGCATATTCGTTCTGTTGGGGGGAGGAATGCTGACCATGATGGGGCCATTCGGCTATGGCGGGATGATGAATGGCTACTCACCGTATGGCGGATACGGTGGATATGGATGGGGTATGATGGGTCGATACTCGTATGGCCCCGGGTTCGGAATGATGGGAGGGTACGGGTTCGGCGGAATATTCGGCCTTGCCGGCATACTGTTCGGAATAGCGGTGATGGTCAGCAGCCTAATGCTCTACAACAACCCAATTGATCACTCGAAATGGGGGCTGCTAATCCTAATCTTCTCTGTCCTGAGCATATTTGGCAGTGCGATGGCAGGCTTCGGAGTAGGCTTGATCCTCGGAGTTCTCGGCGGAATACTCGCTTTGACTTGGAAGCCACCAACCAGACCGAAAGTGTAACTTCGAATCTCAGAATTTCAAGAAACGTTTGTATCCCATTCTGGTGCTTCCTTCTGCCACTTTCTTGCTGCGATTTTCTACCTAATACGCCGACGAATGATCAAGAATTTGGTGGGCCTGGCCGGATTCGAACCGGCGACCCCACGATTTCTGAGATGCATCCTATCAGTCGTGTGCTCCAGCCAAGCTGAGCTACAGGCCCTGCCGTGCCGTGTTCGAGTCTTTTGTTTTAAGGATTTGTTCGACCTTTACCTCGCGTGGAGTGCAGTTGTGAACTACTTTTCGCAGAGTTCGCCGGATTTGGCCAGTTGAAGAAGCCGCGAAGGCAAGTCATGACTTATGCAACAATGGGCTGATTGTCATTGCGTAATCCACGATCGCGCCTCGGGAGGTCAGTTCGTGGCCTATCGTATAGTTCACTCTATACAATCCATACGCCACTATAATTAGCATATACTTACAGGTTGGCGGTATCAATTGGAGTCTGAAACTAGTGCATGAAGTTAGATTTCACGGCAGAGCAGGTCAAGGTATCCTGACTGCCAGCCGCTTGGTCGCACAGGCCGCAATTCTAGACGGGAAATACGCACAGGCCTTCCCTGACTTTGGCCCAGAAAGATTGGGATCGCCCGTAGCAGCATTCGCCCGCATAGATGACCAACCTATCGAAATCAGGAGCCAAATCTACACACCGACCGCCGTCGCCGTCTTCGAAAAAAGCTTACTGGCCACGGTACCTGTAACACGAGGCCTCATACAAAAGGGGAATTTCGTCGTAAACTCGACAGATTCAGAGGCTTCCGTTGTCAAGAAGATGAGTGATGAGTCTAAGGCCTCCGCTTTCGTTGTCGACGCTTCTAGGATCGCAAGGGAGCTAGTCGGCACCCCGACCGTGAGCACAATCATGCTTGGGGCATTGGCGAGCGCGTCAGGGTGTATAGGCATTGAAGCTTTGGAGGCCGCTGTGAAACAGAGGTTCCATGGCGATTCGGGAGAAGTTAACGCGAAGATGGTTAGGATGGGTTTCAAAGAGGTCAAACAAATTTGAAGACGGCGACAAAGCCAGGATGGCGCACGATGGTTCGCGGCGCTGTAATCGTCGAACCTGGTTCAGCGAGAGAATTCAGGACCGGCGACTGGAAGACCAAGAAACCTGTTTTGAATGAGGCGAAGTGTACCAACTGCCTCTTTTGTTGGATTTGGTGCCCCGAGCCAGCAGTCTCGCGCGGGCCGAAAGCAATCTCCTTCGACTACAACTATTGCAAGGGTTGCGGCATATGCGCAGTTGAATGCCCAGTGAAAGCAATCACGATGGAGGAAGCATGAACGATGCAAAATACGCAAAAGACCCAACTGGTTCCGATGAGCGGTTCGGAAGCAATTGCCAAAGCAGTGATCCAGTCAAACGTGGATTTCATCTCTGCCTACCCGATCACACCACAGACAATAATCGTCGAACGCCTCGCCGATCTAGTAGCGAGCGGTGAGACCAAAGCAAAGTTCGTGAATGTCGAATCAGAGCACTCAGCCCTCTCAGCGTGCGTTGGGGCAAGCCTGGCTGGTGGACGCGTCTTTACCGCAACCTCAAGCCAAGGATTAGCTTTGATGCATGAAGTCCTCTACCTCACGTCTGGTCTCAGATGCCCAATCGTAACGGCGGTCGCGAACCGAGCACTCTCTGCTCCGATCAACATTCACGGCGATCACTCCGACATGATGGGATCAAGAGATTCCGGATGGATACAACTCTACGTTGAAAACGCACAGGAAGGATACGATTGGGTGATGCAAGCCTACAGGATCGCAGAGGACGAACGTGTTGCGCTACCTTTTACAGTAAACATGGACGGTTACGTGATAACACATTCAGTTGAACCCTTAGCGCTAATCGATCAAACCGACGCGAACCAGTTTCTACCCCCGAGACAATCCCTCATAAAGCTCGACGTGCAGAAACCAATGACGTTCGGGACGCTAACACTGCCTGACTACTATTCTGAGTTCAAGAAGCAACAAGACGAAGCGATGCGAGCCGTGCCGGAAGTCTTCGGTGAAGTGACGCGGGAATTTGCTAAACTAACAAACCGCGCCTACGATCAACTTACTCCTTACGCTCTGGAAGATGCGAAGGTCGCGATTGTTTCCCTAGGTAGTGCCTCGGGAACAGTGAGGTGGGTTGTACGGAACCTGCGAAAACAAGGACTACCCGTGGGCGCTTTGAAAATTGCGCTGTACAGGCCCTTCCCGCATGAGCAGGTAGGAGAACTCCTCGAGCATCTCGACGTCGTAATAGTCTTGGAACGTGCCCTTAGCCTAGGCGCGCATTGCGGGCCACTCGGGAACGACGTAGTCTGCTCCTTATACAACCGTTCAGGTCAACCAAAAATCTTGGACATTGTCGCTGGTTTGGGAGGACGCGACCTCTCGCCTGATAGCATCGAGCAGATCTTCAGGACCGGACTGGAAGCCACGTCAAGGCCTACGGGCTTAGAGATGGAGTTTGCGGGGGTGCGAGAGTAGATGCCAACGCTAAGAGAACTACAAGTCGAAGAACTCTACGGCCCAGGCCATCGCCTCTGCGCTGGATGCGGCGCATCGATTACAGCTAGGATGACGCTGAAAGCAATGAAGCGACCGACGTATGTTGTAAACGCAACCGGTTGTCTTGAAGTGGCAACCACAATTTACCCCTACACCGCTTGGCGTGTTCCTTGGGTTCACGGACTTTTCGAAAACGCCCCGGCTATAGCGAGCGGAGTCGAGACATACCTCAAATCAAGAAACGACGGCAAACTGGATTCAGACATCATAATATTCGGCGGCGATGGAGGAACTTTCGATATTGGCCTACAAGCACTGTCAGGTGCCTTTGAAAGAAGACACGACTTCGTGTACATATGCTACGACAACGAGGCATACATGAATACCGGAATTCAACGTTCAAGCGCAACCCCAGAAGGAGCATGGACAACAACCACACCAGTAGGCGTGGCTTCGCCTGGGAAGACAGGGCCAAAGAAGGATCTAATCGCGTTCGCACTAGCACACCACGTGGATTACGCAGCTACCGCCTCAACCGCTTACTGGAGTGATTTCATCACGAAAGTACAGAAAGCAGCGGCGGTCGAAGGCCCAGCACTAGTTCATGCCATAGCCCCATGCCCACTGGGATGGCACTTCAAGACTGAGCAAACAATCCAGATGGGAAGACTCGCAGTACAAACGCGCTACTTCCCCCTGTACGAGGTCGAGAAAGGGAAGTACAAACTCAGCGTAAACCCACATGCTGAGCCTCTTGAGACTTTCCTCCGGATGCAGGGCCGATTCAGCCACCTCTTCCAGCCACAGTATGCCGACGAGCTAAACACGCTGAAAACTCAAGTAGACCAGAAGTGGGCTGCACTCCAAGAGCTCTGTCAGGGAAGACACCCAACGTGGTGACGTAGTCAAGTCGAACTCAGATGTATGGAGGTGAAAATGATTGGGAACGATCGGAAGGTGCGCTGAGTGCCGGGATTGTTATGGCAATAATTGTTCACAATGCACAATTTGCGGAGCATCAGCATACGACGTGTGCCTTCACTGCCCACCGAGCATGATACTTGGAGGGTAAGAACGCCAGACGTACCATCATTTTCTTCTCACTTCGTACTGCCTCGAATAAACCGTTTAAAGGAGAGCTGGTTTTCTAGGTCTCAGGGCCGGTAGTTCAGCCTGGTATACTCAACTTGTGGCTGAGGCCAAAGAACGTCCGGTTCGCATTCACCTGAAAGAAAAACCGGAAGGCCGCGGGTTCAAATCCCGCCCGGTCCACCATCAACTGAAGCGGAGTTCGACTTCATTCTTCAGAGCAATGGATTAGCCTATTCCAGAAAGCGAAAGTAACATTAGGGCTGGGTCCAAAAGAATTCCAAGTTGGGTTTAGCGTCTTATGGCAAAGTCGGACAGATGGCTCTCTCTTCTGCTGATTGTGATGGCGTTGCTGAGTCTTGGCGGCTTAATGTATCCGTCAACTCCAGGTAAATCGACGGCCACATATTTCACCACCTACACTGAATCCACAACATATTCGCATATATTGGGTCCGATTCTTGTGACGGTTACACTTGCTACCGGAATGTACTTCGAGACCTCCGTGCCAATCCCGCTCTCCTTCATGATAAGTTACTACGATTCAGTGCACACTGCATTTTCGATTCTGACGTTCAACGCACCCTATGCGGCGGTTGGACCATTTGGTCTTCTGGCAACCTTAGCAGCAGTCTTGGTTTTCGCGGTGGGTATTGGACTGCTATTGAGAAGCCGGCAGAAGCCTAAGCGCAAGTAGAATCAAGCTTCGACTACGTGTGTGACCATTCGTGACCGTTCAAATGTGTTTCGAGTAACTCTATTAGCAAGTGAGTGAGATTCGCCTTCCATTCATTCATTGTGAGGAGTTGCCGATATGGTGAGGCCAAAGGTGGCAGATGAAAATTCATCTAGAGAGAGGTTGACTCAACCATCCATTATCCTCACAATTCTTGCGTCGTTGATCGCATTCGCGTTTGCATTCAAGTCGCCAGAACTGACCGCGTTCTTCTTATCCACCTTCACGAGAGTTCAGCAATTCTCTGAGCTTTATGCTCACTTCGATTTCGCATTTGTCCGCACGCAGGCGGAGATGCTGCAGAATTTCTCTGGTCAAATGATAGGCAAAGGAGATTTGTCATCATTCGACCTTCGGCCTCAGCCTTCGTCAATAGGAGTGAGGCTTCGGTACATGTTCATGGTTGCGGCGACCGACATTTCAATTATCATCCCAACTCTGAACGAGGAGAAATACCTGCCTAGATGCCTCAGCTCTCTCAATAACCAGTCACGGAAAGAAATCCGCGAAGTCATAGTTGTAGATGGAGGTAGCACTGACGGGACCGTTGAGGTGGCACGAAAACACTCGGACAAGGTTTTGGTCAAGCCCGGGGAAGCCGTGGGAGCATCTCGGAATATCGGTGCGACAGAGGCCAAGGGAGAAATTCTCGCCTTCATCGACGCTGACACAGTAGCATCTGTTGACTGGCTCGAGGAAATTGCCCGCTCATTCCAAGACGACCCCACCGCGGTTGGAGTAACGGGCCCAACAATACCATATGGTGGGACCAAGTTAGACGAGCTCGCTTACCATGTAGCGACGGGATGGGCCCAGCGTTTGTCACTGAAACTCGGTTTACCACATGTTGCTGGCTTCAACTGCGCCTACAAGAAGGGAGCGTTTTGGAAGGCCGGAGGATTCGACGAGAACAGGGAACTATCCGAGGACGTAATGCTCAGCCTGAGAATTCGCCATGAAGGACGAATCCTATTCAACCCTGACATGGTGGCCTACACCTCGCTCCGTAGAATCAAGAAATATGGTTACCCTTACTTGACGACGTACTATGGGATCAACGCTGGCATGCTGCTACTATTCAACAGAAGCCTTGCCTACCCGAAGATCCGCTGAGATATCTACCGAGCTTCCAGGGTTATCTACTTCTTCCCCACACGTTTGACACTCGTAGGGACCACATTATGATTAAGGGAACATACCAAAAAATCACTCTCAACGGCGTTCCATCAAGCCTCCATGCAAGGAACTGAGGTAGCGTGCTTACCAAGTAAAGAAATGCCGAGAAGAAGAAAGCATTTCGATTCATCCTTTGCCGACCTACCAGGCGAGTTGGGACCAGCCTCCTCTCCTCAATAGTCAACATGTTGGTGAAGAGCCCCAAGATTGCCATAAGACCAGCTAGGTCTAAGGCGTAAACAATGGAGGCCTAATCGAACATCGAAACTGTTTCTGCAATATTAACAAGGCTGAGCAAATATGGCTCAATGGATACTAGGAAGAGTAATGCTATGTTCAAGGAGACTGCTGTTGCAGTTTCTAGCGGGAGCGCGGACATTATCCAAGTGTAGCGTAGCCACACCGAAATCAGAATTATGAAACTAAATCCGAAGCCGAGGACGGCACTTCGAATGTCAGCTGGCGTACTTGGGGTTTTACTGACGAGAGTCAACGCACCGATCGACAATGCCAGGCCAAATACAAGGTCGGACAGAGTTTCAATGCGTGGTCGGGGAATCGGCCCAACTCTGTTTCGAGGCAACAGGTCTCATTCAACCAAAATGGTTCTGCAACGTTTCTTATCGCACCAGAGCCTCACCGGGAACCCCTAAAGGTCTATTTCCACGGCCGTACACATGATTCATATGCGAATCCACTTCTGGCCTCTTCTGGTTGGTGCGTTGATCCTCATTTGGGGAATCGCAACGCTGGCGAGTCAACTTCTAGGAATTAGAATACCCATATCTTGGTGGGCGGTACTCGCAATAATCATAGGTCTTTGGATTCTCTCGCACGCCATTCGTAGACCTCAGGCATAGGCATCCGAAACAGGCGCAAATCGCGCTTGTTTTTGGAGTGGCAATGCTCGGGCAAGTGTTCTCGACGATGCAGCGTTCAAGGCTTTCGGGTTCTGTCATGTTGCCGATGGGTATCTTGATGCCGTAAGGAGGTTACCGCATGGCTAAGAACTTGCCAGCTGGTCGGCGCGAATCGTTATTGCTCTATGAGCCAACTTGGAGAGTTGTGATTCTAGGGCGGTTTTCTGTTTGAGTATATCCTTACCGACTTCATCGATTCTTCTTTTCACTTCCCTGTGACGTGCGTCAACTGTTTCTTTTTCGTGGCGGGCTTGGGCCAATGATTCTTCGGCTTTATCCCTTTTCTCGAGAAGCCCATTAGCGCGCAGTTGCCTGAGTGTTTCCTGAATGTTTGCCTGAATGGTCAAGTATTCTTGACGCATTGCCTCGATAGCTCCGTTCTTGACGCTCAGAATTGTTTCCTGCGCTTTTCGTTTTTTCCGTTCTTCGACGTCCAACTCATTGCGCGAAAATGCGTCATCCAACTGTCCTAGGACTTTGAGGATGGCAAACGTTTGGCCCGTTGCTAGAGTTTCAACGGGTGATTCGACCAAGCCACGCAAGGTTTGAGTGTCAAGACCAGGACTCTGCTTGGCCGATACTACTCTCTCAAGCTTGACAAGCGGCTTTATGACCGGTTGAAGGAACTGCCTCATTTCATCCTCCTTTGTACGAATCAATTCCTGGTAACGTCGCAATTCAAGAAACTCTCCTTGCGAGGTCAATTCCATCTGGTCTCGTAAGAGATCGTTTTCTCGCTGAGAGATTGAGTGCAAGGTGCTCACGCACTCCGTTTCATCTTTCCTTAGCGCGAGAAGGTCATCTAGCCTCCGCGCTAGGATGTCTGCTTCTCTTCTGATTGATTCGATCTTGGCTCCGGGTGACTCATCCAGTGCTGCGCCTAATGAGCGCACGGAGTTTTCGAGTTTTGCTAGCGCGGTGTTTAGAGCAGCCATTTCGGTCTTTAAGCCTCGGTGAAGTTTGGGAAGATACTTTCGGATAGTCACTATGATTTTGTTGAGGGCATGAATGGATTCTTCATGGAATTTCTCAGCGTCTGTAAACTTTGTCTTGGGTTCGGCCTGGGTAAGTTCATCGACTGTTTCTTGTATTGTGTGTGCTAAGCGCATCCCATACTCAGATGCAGCCTTGTCCATGGTTCCCCACGCATTTTTCACACTTGATTCAAATCTGCCAGCGGTGATTGAAAGTGTGCTTGAGCTTTCTCTTATCGCCTTTGTCCTTTCCGCAAAGCGTTTTTCATGATCTTTCATTACGTCTCGTGCCAGTGAGTCGCAGAACTCAATGACTTTCTCGATGGGGACCTCGCTAGCACTCAGGATGATCAACCTGTCCGATGCCCATGAGAATCAAAGGCAGAATTAAGCTTCTATTGATTATCTGCATCTGGAGTAATTTGTCTTTTCGATGACCGCTCAACTGTTTGAGCCACCGCTAGGCCTAATTCTTGACAGGCGGCCTTTCTGACCTCCAGCGCGTCGTTCGATGCGGTTCTCTGGACTTCATCCAGCTTGGCCTTCAATAATTCCTGGCGCTCTCTTAGGTGTCCCCTTTTTACCTCGTAATTTGACCTCAATTCGTCTAGTTCATTTTGAAGCAATGTCCCCTCGTGATCAAGGTGAGCTCTCTTCGATTGCAGCGCACTCGTGCTCGCGTCGAGTTTCGCGCGAGACCTTTGTAAAATTCTTTCCACAATTGAAGGTTGCTTTCGAAGAAGTTTGAGTCGTCGCTTGTCGATTGCATCAATTTCGTTCCGGATCTTCTCCAATGCCTTTTCATGTCTTTTTCTAGCTTCATACGTTACAGTTCTATACTCGTGTTCTAGTTTTGAGAGCTCAAGCTCGAATGTCCTCAATTCTTGCAGTATCTTTGATGTTTCTCCAGAACTGGTTTTCTCTGCATCGACCTGTTTGCCCAGTAGGTCCCGGAGTGAGGACAGACGGTCTTGGACGGTTACTCTGTACGCTTCGTCCGCCATTTCAGGCAGCTTCGTCTCGAATTCCATCAATACCGCCTCGACATCCTTGATCCACCGTTGAAAATGTTCGGAGAAAGGTGGAAGAGCGAAACGTTGTGTGCCTAGGTGTTCGAGGGCGTTCAAAATTCTTGAAGAAACTTGTGACGGATCGATTGGTGCTTCTTCTAGATAGGATGTCGGGGCGTCGTGTTCGCCCCTCCTCTCCTTTGACTGTTTCTTGGTTGATGGCCTACGGAATCTTGTCCCGCGCATTCTGGGCTTGGAGCTCATGCTTGGTCAGCTTCCAGTTCATTGTATATGTGAAAACCCATGGCTAGACCCTTGTTCCAAGCCGCGTTTTCTCGAGCCAAGAGTAATGCAATGCTAAACCGACAACTAAGCCACCCACGTGGGCCAAGAAACCGCCACCCGCGAAGATGTCGAGGCCTATGAAAAAGACCATTCCCACAAGGCCTTTCACGCCCCCAGCTGCTCCTAGCAATCCCCATATCGCACCAGAAGCGCCAACGCCAATTGCGTCCCCTCCTAGGAACAGGAAGGCGATGTTCCCAGCAAGCCCACTCGCAAAATATGTTATCAGCCACTTTCGGGTAGAGACATGCTCTTCCAGAGATGTTCCGAATATCAAGAGAAAAACCACGTTTCCGCCCAAGTGCGTTGGATTCGCATGTAAGAACATGGCCGTAAGCAGCATCCATACTGCGCCGTGCCACACGTCAGCGTTAACTTGGGCCAGCGGATAGAACATTTCATAATTCAATGAAAGAATATTGCCTCCTGCAACTCCCAAGGCCAAGTAGACTATTACTAGGATTACTGACATCCAGACTGAGGGTGAATCCCTGATTCGTGAATTGTGCCCGCTTTCCATCGCTTTGCCTCGCCTGGGCTTTGGCACTTCCTCTAGTCCGATTTAATAAGTGAAATCGCAATGTCAGGGAAATCGTGTCAACAGCTTCAGCGGAAGCATTTCAAGCTGGCGAACGCATCGCCGAGCTTTCTGTAATCACCCTAGTCAGCATCGGGTTAGTGGAGCTCACAATCGGATTCTGGACGGGGAGCCTCGGACTCAAAGCTGATGGAGCAGACTCAATCTCTGATTCTGTGATTTCTCTCATCGTATGGCTTGGGCTGCATTATTCCAGAAGGCGGCCGGATGCGCGTTTTCATTTTGGTTACCAGAAGGTGGAAAGCCTATCTGCGCTCATTGTTTCAATAGGAATGTTGGTTCTAGCAGCCTACGTAATGTTTCATGCCTACGCAGCCTTCCTAAACCCAAGAGTGATAGCCTATCCGTATCTAGCTCTCGTAACGCTACTCGGTTGTGGAACAATCTCAACCTACCGCGCATTTCAGATGCGGAATGTGGCGAATAGGTACGGCTTACTGTCACTTCGGACAGATGCGAATAATTCGATCAAGGATGGAACTGCCTCATTCGTAGTCTTCGCTAGTGTTCTCGGCGCGTCCCTTGGATTTCGGCAACTCGACGCCGTGGGAGGAATGATAATCGCCGTCTACATAGTCGCCGTAGCATACATTGCCTTCAGGGAATCCTCTCTAATCCTGTTGGACGCATGCGAAAGTCCCGAGTTGACATTTGCTTTGGCTGCAGCGCTCAAGACTGTGGAAGGAATTCGAGGAGTAACAAGCATAAGGTTGCGGCCTGCCGGCCAATTTCTAACTGGAATAATCACTGTTTTAGTCGACGGTTCCAAGAGCGTGACGGAGACTGAGCATTTGCGCAGGAAGTTACTCGAGATAGTCTCAGCGGTCATCGAGCCTGTAGGTGAGATGTCTATCGTCTTTCGGACCGATCCTCAATCCTAGCAAGAATTGAAGACATGGTCATAGGTGGTCTATGAACTCGTACCATGAACGCAGTTTTACAAACTTATCAGGGAACTTGTTCCCCGAATAGATCAATGGGTTGACCGCTCCGAAGACTGCAAAGTCGGCGAGGCTTGGCTTCTCAGCGACGAGGAAACGATGGTCTTTCAACATATCTTCGACGATTTGGAAGTGGTCCTCCATGTCGGCCTTGAATTCGGGCCGTCTGGCTTCCAAGGCTTGCAGAGGACCGCGCCTTGATTCCTGCATTTCGATGAATACCCAGCGTTCCAAATCGTCCTTGAACGTCTTGGGGAAATCGGCGACAGCATACCGCCATACAATATCCTCAAGCCGGTAATGTGCCCAGTCTTCGATCGCTTTCGTCAAAGCTTTGGTTCTGTCCGGGTAAATTGTGGGGTTGGGTTGCAGTTTTTCTAAGAAGTCGGGAACGCTTGAGTAGGTAATGACCTGGCCATCGTTCACTATGGCGGGAACATAATCCTGTCCAGTCGCCTTGATGAGTTCCCTCTTATCGTGGTAACCGACGACTTTCGTTTCGAATTTGATCCCTTTGTAATCCATGATTTTTCTGGCTTTAACGCACCAGTGGCTGAACGGTTCTTCGAAGAAAATGAGCAATTGACAAGCCACCTCGATCTCTAAGTTTGAATTTTCTCTACGAGCAACATTTTTCCAAGCGTAGTTAATGTGACTTTCGTCTTTCCCCTAGCGTGCCTGGATGCTTGAGCTAGGCCTAGGTCAATTAGGCCTCGCGCGTCCTCCGAACCATGAATATGGTAGCTAAGTAGGGGCTTACCATAGTTTGTTAACTTGCTCAATTCATCTAGGCTCTCAACTTCTCCCCCAGCTTTATCCAAAGCTCTGAGTATGTTCAATTTCACGTCAGAAACCATCTCAGTATAACTGAGCTTCATTGGGGGAAGCATGACGCATGCATCTCCCTTGCAGAAGAATGCCTTAAAACCCAAGATGAACGACGTGACGGCGGCAGCGATGCAAATCATTTTATCTCCGCTGCTAACGTTTAGGAGGAAATCATCGAACTGCTCTTGGTTCTTGCGAACGATATCTGAGAAAACCTGCATGATGTCTTTGTACGAATGTTCAGGCCTAACCGTGTCGTATACCTCAACCTCAACCTTGAGTGTGTCCGAGATCCTTGATGCCAAGCGTTTGGCGCTCTCCTTTTCGTGGTCATAACAAATCAACGCGAGCTTGTTTGCGGGGGCGTTCCTGACTCCGGCTAAGACTCCTTCTGAATCTTCGCCTACGGTAGCTATTTGTAGTGTCTTCCGGAAAGTACCCCCCGGTTCCTCCTCAGAATCCTTTGTACGCCGGCTAGCGACTTCCGCAACGCTCAACGGTTTTCGCATCCCAATTCCTTTGAAGACCTCCTGTTGAAGTAAAGCTTGCTGGTCCTCGAAATGTCAAGTCCTCCAGACGGCCTCTAGGGCACTTCCATACGGCGTCGGTTCAGTCCCTTCCAAGACTGGATAATTCTTCTAAGTCACGGGTTACCTAACCATGTGTGATTGCATTGAGCCTCAAGATAGGGTGCAGCGGCTGGTCGTACGCAAATTGGGTTGGCCCATTCTACCCCAAAGATACTGCGCCGCAAGATTACTTGAAAATCTATTCACGTGTATTTGACTGCGTAGAGATTGATTCCACATTCTACCGCGCCCCATCACCAACAATGGTGCAACAATGGAACCAGATAACTCCATCCGGTTTCATTTTTGCGCCGAAACTCCCAAAACGGATTACACATGACCAGAAACTGAAGGAGGTTTCGTCTTACTTGGAGCATTTCGAAAGGACCCTAGGCCAGCTGAGGGAGAAGCTGGGCCCATTCGTCGTGCAACTGCCTCCGTCTTTCAAGTTTCCCAAATATGAAAAAGCCTTCACAGATTTCATCACAACACTCGACCCACAATACAAGTTCGCCGTAGAGTTCCGGCACAAATCGTGGTTCAACCCAACAGTGGAAAAACTACTCCAAACCAAGAAAGTCTGCCAAGTCTGGTCAGTGAACCAATACTTGACCACCCCCCCCACTGTAACATCGGATTTCGTCTACATGCGGTTCGTTGGGGACAGGGAACTCACTCAATTCGGCAAGGTACAGAAGGATCAGTCTGAGGTAACGAAGACTTGGAGTAAGACGCTGCAAGAGGTTGGTAATGAAGTAAGGGAGCGCTTCATTTTCTTCAACAACCATTTCGCTGGTTTCGGTCCAGCCTCAGTGAACGAGTTCAGACGACTGATGGGGTTGGTTCAACTAGACTGGTCAGGACCAAAGGAAGGTGAGGGCCCGCAGAAAACGCTCTTCGACTTCTCTAAACCACGCTAATTTAATGTCGGTGTGAAGTTGGCGCGAGTCATATTCCATGTTGACCTAGATGCGTTCTATGCTTCAGTGGAGCAAAGGGAGAATCCTTCCCTTCGTGGCGTTTCGCTTGTCATCGGCGCCGACCCTAAGGAGGGTAAAGGAAGGGGCGTTGTCGTTGCATGTTCGTACGAAGCCCGAAAGCTTGGATTGCACTCGGGCCAGCCAATATCTAGAGCTTACAAGTTGTGTCCACATGGCGTCTACGTGCGACCCAACCTCGCTTTGTACGGCCAGGTTTCAAACGATGTTATGGAGAGAATCAAGAAATATGCTGACAGATTTGAGCAGGTTAGCATAGACGAAGCCTACTTAGATGTAACTGAGAGTTGCAAACGCCACGGCGGCCCCCTTGAATTGGCGAGTCTGATCAAAACTGAACTAAAGGAAGAGGAGGGACTTACTTGCTCGATCGGGATAGCCCCGAACAAGTCTACAGCCAAGATAGCGTCGGATTTCCAAAAACCCGACGGCCTAACTTACGTGGAAGCCGCTCACGTAAAGGAGTTCCTCGCACCCTTGCCAGTTTCCAAGATAAGTGGTGTTGGAAAAAAGACAGAGCAAACACTTATCCAACTTGGAATCAAGAAGATTGGCGATCTTGCCAAGTATCCTCCCAAAGAATTGCTTAAGAAATTCGGCAAGCCAGCGATCTGGTTATGGGCTATAGCCAACGCAGAGGAGCAAGTAGAAGTTCAAGAGAACTACGTGATGAAGTCTATCGGGGCCGAACACACATTTGAGGTTGATACTAATGATTGGTCTGCCATAGACAGACAGCTCTCTGACCTGATTGACCAAGTCTACAATCGATTGATGGACGAAAACAAGGTCTTTCGAACAATAACCTTGAAGGTACGATTTACGGGCTTTCAGACCTACACCCGAGCAAAGTCACTACGATTCGCAACCTCGAGTAAGGAAGCGATATTTGAGGGAGTACGAGCCCTCGGAGCCGAATTCAGGAATCATCCAAAGAAAGTACGGCTTGTCGGGGTCAGGCTGTCAAGTTTGGAAAATGAGAAAGTGAGGAAGCCCATCGCGAAGGGGACGTTGGATTCGTTTGCGGCGAATAGCACTTAAGCTGTTAGTTTCATCTCGGGCAGAATGCGGTTTACTGCAACGCGTAAGGCTTCTATCTCGTTAGAATGCATCGATCGTAGCGGGAGTCTAACATGGCCACTTTTCAGGCCCCGCATCTTAACAGCCTCTAGGATTGGTGTCAGAGGAGGGGTTGACAACGCATTGCGAAGGGCGCGTATTTTGATTTGTAGAGCTTTTCCCTTCTCAAAATCCTTCGCCTTGTAAGCTTCGTACATTTCAACAAAATGTTCGGGAATTACATTTGCGGTAGCTGAAACGCCACCGTGGATACCGGCGCAGAGGGCTGAGAAAAGGTATGAGTCCGTTCCCGTGATTACGTTGAAGTCGTCGGGAACACTGCGCATGTAATCCAGAAGCTGCGTAAAGTCCCCACTGCTATCCTTGATACCAACAACTCTCGGAATTTCACTCAATTTCTGAAGTAGTTTGGGATCGACGTTAAACCCTGTATTTGGTGGAATGTTGTATACGAACAAGGGGAGGCTCGTGGTACGTGATAATTTCTGATAATACTCGATGATCGCTTCGTCCCCCGGATGATAATAGAAGGGAGTTAGGCTGGCCACCGCGTCGGCCCCGATCTTCTCGGCGTGGCGCGCAAGATCTAGGGTGACTGTGGGCTCCGAAGCACCAATCTGCACAATGACCGGGACGCGTCCACTTGTCTCTTCCACAACAACTTCAGCGACTCGTTTTCTCTCAAATGCCTCCATTGCCGGACCCACGCCTGTAGTCCCTAGGGGATAGAAACCGTTCACTCGGGCCTTCAACTGGAATCTGAGAATTTCGCGTAATGCTTCTTCGTCAACCTCGCCGTCTTGGGTGAAGGGGGTAACGAGTGCCGTTGTGATTCCTCGGAGCTTGAAGTTGTCCGCCATAGAGGGAGTTCGCCGCGAAAGCCGTTTGCCGGACTAACTAAAATGCGTTCGCATTGTGAACGTGGCCACTAATGCTGAACGCTTGAGCAGCCTATGATCGCCTATGCTCGAGGAAACGGGTTAGGCGCGTCGCCATCTTCAACGCAATTCTGCCTGGGAGGGTAATGAGGTAGCGGCCGCGGTCCCCTTCCTGCACTACGAGGCCAGCCTCTTCAAGGGTCTTGAGGTGACTAGAGATTGTGCTCGGGGAGATATCCTTGAGAACGGATTCTATCTCGCTCGCGTACCTCCCTCCGTAAAGGAGTTCGCTCAAAATTCGAAGGCGATGCTCGCTGGCCATCGCGCCCATCAAAGTGGAAGCCCTTTCTGCCTCCGCAACGCTCATCGACCTCGCTTGCACTTTCGCCACGTGGCGATCGAACCAAGCCCCCGTGGGATCCACGAAGACTGATCGTTCAATTTCCGATGATATCCCGGACATCACGCTCTGAACAACATCGTTGACGTACTCGGATAGGGATTCGCCGAAACTTGGTCTGCTGGATTTTTCAGACTCTTTGGCTTTCTGCGGAGGAATAGCATGCGAGAGGCGCTGCACTTCCTCTCTTAACCTAGCCACTTCTTCCTTCAGGTCGCCAAAGTTGTCGGGTGATTCGTTGATTTTTTCGGGCAATTGTATCACCAAATTGAGTTTTGGTAAAAACGAATTCAATTCGAATGTATTAAGCCTTGCTTATGAGAAGCGTTGATTGGAAATTTGGCTTGTTGTTCAGGGATAGCTTCAAAGCCATGTCCACTCCTCGCGCAGCGTCAGGGAAGGAATACGGAGTTACACTCGTCGGATTTTGAAGACGGTCGACTGAAGAGTACGGACACAATCCCCGTCCTTTTTTACGCCGAATGGTGCCCGTTCTGTAGAATTTTCTATCCGGAATTTGACAAAGCGTTGAAGGGCAAGCGAGTCCAATGGGCGAAGGTTGACATAAGTGACGATGATAATCCGCTGTGGGAAATGTTCGGGATCAGCATTGTCCCAACGGTGGTCGTCTTCAAAGACGGCCAACCGGTCTTTAGAAGAGACGGTGTGCAAGGCCGTGGTCTACCGAAGACAGCCATCGACGAGACCCTCCAAGAAATCGAGACGAATGCAACGCATTAGGCGCTTCATTCGCATTCGTACACAATTTCCTTTTCCAGTGGTTTGCCCTTCCTAAACTTCCATATCTCAACTGTTCCCCGGAAAGCTTCTCCCCAAAGCTTGAGCGTTTTGCGTTCTGTTTCGGTCGCTCTGCCTTGTCCGCTTTTGACTTGAACCATGAGTATACGTCCACCACGTCCTGCGAAAATGTCGACTGGTCCATGGGAGGCCGCGCTTCTACTGCAGAACCACCCTTCCGCTCTTAATCGGTGTAAGGCCTGGTATTCGCGGCTTCGACCCCTAGTATACGGCGTGGACCCCATACTACATCAAATCCCGAGTTTTCTTCTCCCCACGATGAATCTGTGGTATTCTCATTAACGCTGGGGCTTTTTTTCAAATGGCATGCCTTTCGACCTTGGCCTAGTCGACTCTTGGTCCTGCCAGGAGTAGTTCTGGTGGACAGTTTGTTTCATATTTCTTGAAATTGTCTATGAACCGAAGTGCGAGTTGGTGGTATTTTTTCATGTACGCCGTTTCGCTTGGCCAAGATTCTGATGGGTTTAGAACCTTCGTGGGGATACCTTCACAGCTCTTCGGTATTTTGAAACCGAAGATAGGGTCGATGTGGAACTCGGTCTTCGCAAAGCCGCCACTCAGTGCTGTGTTGAGTAGGGTACGTGTGTATGCGATACTGATTCGTTTGCCGACGCCATATGCTCCACCGGTCCAGCCTGTGTTTACAAGCCAGCAATTTGGTTCGTGGCGGGTGATCTTGCGTTTCAGTAAATCCAAGTATGTGTTTGGGTGGTGGACCATGAAGGGTGCGCCTAGACAGGTGCTGAAGGTTATCTCGGGTTCCTTGCCAAGTTCAATTTCGGTTGCTGCAATCTTCGCTGTGTAGCCTGAGATGAATTGGTAGAGCATCTGGTCCAATGTCAGTTTCGCTATAGGCGGCATTACGCCGAAGGCATCGCAGGTTAGGATCACGATGCTTCGAGGGTGGTCTCCTCTCTTCTCTGGAACCCAGTTTTCTATATAGTCAAGCGGATAAGAGGCACGCGTGTTCTCCGTGAACGAAGCGTCATCCAAGTCGATTATGCGTGTGGCCGGGTCGACTACTACGTTCTCCAGAATCGTTCCGAATCTGTGTGTGGCCGCGTAAATTTGTGGTTCTGCAGAGGGAGATAAGCTGATGACCTTAGCGTAGCAGCCTCCTTCGAAATTGAAGACCCCATTGTCACTCCAGCCATGCTCGTCATCGCCAATCAAGCGTCGTTTAGGGTCTGCTGAGAGAGTTGTTTTTCCTGTTCCTGACAGGCCGAAGAACAGGGCGGTATCTCCGTCCTTCCCGATGTTCGCTGAGCAATGCATTGGCATGACACCGCGTAAGGGTAGTTCGTAGTTGAGAAAAGTGAAGATGGACTTCTTCATTTCGCCAGCGTAAGATGTGTTCCCAATAATGCATAGGCCCTGCGCGAGGTTTAGGGTTATGAACGTGTCCGTCTGCACACCGTCGATTTGTGGAAGCCCGTGGAATGAGGGGAAGGCGATGACGGTGAAGTCTGGGATGTGGCGTTTGTACTCCTCTCGATTGCGAGGTAGAATGAACATGTTTCGAGCAAATAGGCTATGCCAAGCGTGTTCGGTAATGATGCGTATCGGTATCCGGTAGTTTTCATCAGCACATACAAAACAGTCTTGAACGAAGACATCTTTGGCTTGAAGGAAGGCTTGTAACCGATCGAGGAGCTCGTTGAACTTATCTGGGCTCAGAGGCCTATTGTATTCTCCCCACCAGATATGTTTCTCGGATGAGTTCTCTCTCACGATGTATTTGTCGTTTGGTGAACGGGCTGTCCGTTTTCCAGTGTTCACTACTATCGCTCCGCCTTGAGAGATCTTGCTTTCACCGCGGAAGACGCTCTCTTCGTATAATGCGGCTCTTCGCAGATTCCAGTAAGTCTCGTGTAAGTTTGTTAACCCATGATTTTCGAGACCGTAATCAGCCTGCAACGCGTGGGCTTCCTTTTGGGCGGGAGTTTGAATGTTGAGTATGTTGTTCATAGCCAGTCCCTGATCATTTTCTTGTCTCCGATGTATATCTCGTTAGGAGATGAAGGGTCAAGGGCCCATTTCATTCTAGCCACACCCTCGACTAGGTCGTTTACCGAGCCGGAGAAGCTTAGGCGCAGTCGTCCTTCCATTCCAAATTCCTTGCCTGGCACAGTAACCACAAGTGCCTTCTTCAGAAGAAATTCTGATAACTTCACCGAGTCTGGTTCATAAGCCCTGAAGTCCGGGAAGCAGTAGAATGTTCCATCAGGCTCGGTGGTCTTTACGCCGTTGAATGATCTCAATTCCCGCATGATAATGTCGCGATTGTTCTGGATTGTAAGTCGGAGGTTTTCAACGATGCTTTGCAGGCCGGTGAGTGCTCCTTCGGCGGCGGCTTGAAGAATTATTGAAGCGCAAGATGTCGTCTGAGCTTGGATGTTCGTCATTACTCTAACTAGACGGGTCGGCGCAATGGCCCAACCTATTCTGAACCCTGTCATGCCGTAAAGCTTCGAAATACCGTTGACGGATATCACCCGTGACTCGTCGATATCTCCTTGAGCGAACTCGTAGCATGACACGGCTTTCTTTCCATCAAAGACGAGTTTGTGGTAGATGTCGTCCATAATGAGGTAGATCTGTTTCTTTTCACAGAACTCGACGATTTCCTTGATGAACCCCTCTTTGAAGACCAGTCCCGATGGGTTGTTGGGGCTGTTGACGATGATCGCTTTGGTGGACGAGCTAACGGCTTCAGTGATGTCTGTCATTCGGGGATGGAGGCCCCCGTCTTCAGGTGTGACAAATACTGGACTACCGTAGACCATCCTCGTAATTTCAGGGTAACTCACCCAGTAGGGTGCTAAGATTATGACTTCGTCTTGTGGATTCAAGAGGGTATAGAGGATGTTGTAGATAGCCTGCTTGGCACCTGACGTAACAATTATGTTTTCAGGGTCAACGACCTTATCGTAATTCTCTTCCGTGTATCGTATGATCGCTTGCTTCAGGGAAGGGATACCGTCCGTGGGTGAATATTTGATGTCCCCCGTGTTCAGCTTAGCGGCCGAATTCAGGATTGCATTGATCGGCGCTTTGTTCTTTGGTTCACCAATCCCAAGATGAATAACTGGTTCTCCGCGTTGGCGCAGAAGTTCTGCCTCTTCATTCATCCGCAGAGTGGGGGATTCAGCGATAGATGCGGCTAAAGAGCTTACCGTCAAGGAAAGTCAAGCATCATAGCCGGAAACGGATTTCAACTTTATGTAATGATCCGTCATCATTCTCGGGGTTAGAGTTCGCGGACTATTCCAGGTATTTTGGGAAACGGCTGAACTTCGCCTATGTGCCTCGCACCCACTATCCAGCTTACGAGTCTTTCGACACCTATCCCTGCGCCGGCAGATGGCTTCAACCTCTGCTCCTTTGCCAGCTGGAGAAGGAGGGCATAGTTTTCTTTCGCGACTCCATCCCTTTGCATCTTCGCGAGGATTTTCTCGTACTCCCATTCTCGCCTAGCCCCCGAAAGCACCTCACCGTATCTCGGCAGGTATAGGTCGTAATTATCCCACCTCTGTATCCGCAGGTCCTGGTAATCATAGAATTCCCTGGGTATATCGGTAACCCATGCGGGGTCACGAATTTCCATCGGCAATCTCGCCTCCCATGCCTCGCCGTACTTCGCAACGAGTTCCTCTCTGTCGAAGACATCGAAAGCCGCCGTTTGAAATCCGAGTCTCTCATTTCGTAGAGAGTTCAACGTTTGACTGCAATGCGCGTTCAGATCTTCCACCATACCCCGGAGGACTGCCTCGCATAGCTGCATGATGTCGTTGGATGATGCCGACCTTGCCTCGAAATCTAACTGTGTGAACTCGTAAACATGCCACCCAGTCGATTTTCTTTCCCTCCTCTCAACTCGCACGTTGGGTGAGAGAATGAAGAACTTAGGATGTAGCAGGGAGCATGCAACGAGTTTGTGAATTATCATACTAAGCGTCGTTCGGACTTTCTCATCGTACAATTCGACTTCGATCCGTTTCTCTATCGACGCTCCCGGATCTGGCCAGAGCGGGTCAGTGGATTTCGAGAATATCACGGGAAGCGACCATTCGAATCCCAATGATGTGAATTTTTCAGTAAGGTATCTTAGTGCGCGCGTTGTAACCGCGGCGATCCGGCGTTTTCTCTCAAGTTCGTCCGCGGACAGTTGCTCTAAAGGCTTAGGAAATTCTCGTATCGACTGGCGTGTTTCCGTCTTAAGCAACATAGCGCACGACGTTCTCTCGTTTCACTATAAGCATATTGACGTAAGAACCGGCTTTTTACCGGAAAATAACCACAAAACTTAATCGTAATTGGCATATTGCCGGACTTATGTTAAACGAGAAGGATCGCAGGATTCTTGATGAGCTGATGGAGGATGCTCGGAAGTCTGTCGTGGACATGTCGAACGACTTGGGAATTCCGCGGGCGACTGTGCAAGAACGGATTCAGAGGATGAAGCTGACTGGAGTTATCAGGAAATTTGTTGCAATACCAGACTACTCGCTTCTCGGAAGGCCAGTAACCGCGTTCATTCTTGTCTCTTTCATGCCGGGTACTGTCTCCCAGAGGGAGCTTGGCGAGGCGATAGGCCAGTTGCCGAGGGTTGAGGAGGTTCACTTGATCACTGGAGAGTGGGATATCATGTTGAAGGTTAGGGCCGCGTCGATGGATGAGCTAGGCAAATTGGTACTTGATAGGCTTAGGTCTATGAAAGGCGTTAGGGGAACGGTTACTTGCGTCTGCTTCAACACGTTAAAGGAACACGCCTGATTTTCGAAACATCGAGGACTTGGGCCGGTCTACTGTACGGGGCGAACTGGCCAAGGAATCACGCACGTTTCAGATCGCGTTACGCTCTAATGATGACTTTTCCCCGAACATTCCCGGAATGGTCCTAGTGAGTTAGCGAAAGGTGATTCTGGTTCTTCAGGGCCTTCCGTGACGAACAAGACGAACGGCGTAGCGGCCGCCGCCAACGCGCCGTGGTGGTTCGAAGCATATCGCTGCTTCGCGTCACTTTACGTGGACTATGATTAAGTCGCCCTCTACGTCGCCGTGGGTTTGCCGCCGTAGTTACAAGAAGACTATAGCAAACCCGAGATGCAACAATCTATGAAAAGTGATTTCTTTTGGACAGTAAGAGGTTAATTCTCTTCAGCGGGACTTTACTGACAGTCTGCGCAACTGCAGGTTACCTGTATCTTCGCCATAGGCTAGATGAGTCGATGAAGGAACTCGTCCTTTAGGCTCATCTGATTCACTCTAGTGGATCCCTCAGAAGCGATACGCATACGGCATAAGGCTCACGCGCGCCATGGTGACTCCGCCCGCAAGCTTCTGCAGAAGTCAGAAGAAATAATGGAGTCTGGAAGTTATGACGCCGTTCAATCAATGTCCCCGTTGACAGCATTTTCGAAGAGAAACCTTAGGAGTTAGAATATATTCCAGCTTAATTCTACTATACCTACTGAGCAACATCGCCGGTTGACCACGGTGCATGACCGTATCGGTTCCATGGGAATGGCTTTCAAGTTGAGTTGAAACCTGATTGGTGGAAATCAAGATATTTCCTAGGATTAGATTGGCGACACTTCCTACGCCGTTGTCCGAATTGCACAACCTTTCTACAGAGGTCGGCGCAGAGATTTGGATTAAACGCGATGACTTGACTGGTTTTGCTGGCGGGGGTAACAAGGTACGGAAGGCTGAATTTCTGCTAGCGGATGCCCAACAGAAAGGTGCGGACACAATTCTAACCGTTGGAGCAACTCAATCTAATCATACGCGTGTGATTGCGGCAGGCGCACGGATGCTCGGGAAGGAATGTCACCTTTTCCTTAATGGGCCAAAACCAGACAAATCATCCGGCAACCTGCTTCTCGACTTGCTCTCGGAAGCAACAGTGCACTGGGCCGCTGCACCCGATAGCAGAGAACATGAGATGCTAATGTTTGCCGAAGAGCTACGGAAACAGGGACGGGAGCCGTATGCTATTGGGGTCGGAGGGTCGAACCAGATAGGCGCGTGGGGGTATGTTGAAGGATTCTTGGAGCTCGATAGGCAATTACAGGCGTTGCCTACGAAGGCGACTACTCTTGTGTTCGCGTCGTCGAGCGGCGGCACACATGCGGGCCTCCTGGCCGGAAAAGTGATCATCTCTTCAAAAATCAAGCTTCTCGGAATCCGCATTGACTCCGATCCAGGCCTTGAGAAGAGCATCTGCTCGGTGGCAAATGGATGTTTGAAAATGCAAGGCATGGACCGAACCCTTTCCGAGGATGAAGTGCAACTCAACAATGATTACGTTGGAGACGGATATGGATTGCCAACTGCGGAATCGCAAGAGGCCTTGAGGCGGTTATGGCGTTCTGAATGCATCCTCTTGGACTTCGTATATACTGCGAAAGCAATGGCAGGCCTAATAGGCCTCGCCCGGTCCGGCGCATTCTCCAACGAACGCGTCGTCTTCCTACATAGTGGGGGAATGGCAGCGTTCTTCGGATCCACCTCCTACTCGCCTCTTGCAACACTAAGTTAGATATTTGTCAGCCGCCGTCACAATGTTTCAAAAGGTACTTTTCTTGACCTAGAAGCTCCGAGCTACATTTCGGACAATCTAAGCTCATTCACAATACTTGAAAAATACAAACAGATAACGAGAGAATTGTCGTCCGACCCATCGGTCAGTGAATAATGAAAGTAGAATTTCAGGTAAGGAAGAGAAGAACTCATCCTGATTTGGCTGCCCTGCCGAGATTTGAACCTAGCAATCTCGTGGGTTCAATTCAACTCGCAATGGTTCCATCCCATGGGACGGCAAATCCTGTGTTCTCATGATGGCACTTTAGATGCTTGTTGTCCTCTTAGTCCCCAGTTGTTTTTTGGCACATCGTGGATTACTATATGAAGTGATTCAGGTTTTACGCCGATCTCTTCGAAAGCTTTCGTTATACCTTTGATGAGCGTCTCCTTCTGTTCGGGAGCTCTTCCTTCCCACATCTCAACTATGACTACGGGCATGCAGATTCACCTCCCCAGATTAGAGGTTCAGTGTTACCGTGGACTGAAATATGTGTTACTGGCTCGGTTCGTACAAAAGAAAGGGTTTGTTCTGCGCGAAACTAAGGACTCAGTACATCTTGAATGTGACGTCCCCCCAGAAGTTACAGATCCTTGCGGAGGTCGTCCAGAAGCTGTTTCGTGTATCTGGCCAGGCTCCGGATTAGTGGATCCTCCTCTCCGTCGGCGTCTAGGTACTTCTTGCGTCGTTCGTGATCTGTTAGTAAAAGAGACTCGGCCTTGCTGTTGAGGGACTCGAACGGACCGACCGGTTGTGGATTACCGATAGGGACAGCGCGTCGATAGGAAAGAAATCTAACGAAAATGTTCGCCGTTGAATCGTTGAAGGCCGTGGACCTATGCATTTGAAAAGCAGGGGAAGCAATGGCCGTCTCAACGGTCCCTGAATTTCTCATAATAGACTCTTCGAGAGTCTAATCATCGCGGGCGTTCATTTATCGACTTTTTTTGAGTTACTACGTTCAAAGTAAGTTTCCATGCAGCTGAGTTCAATTTTTCATTGAATCAGCTCAAAATGAGAGGCTTTCCGCGGTTTAACCAACACTATAGTGTGCTCTAAAATACTTAATGCATGGGGCTTCGAACTCACGAGACGAGAAGACCGGGGTTGCATCTTTCCGCGCGGCCATTGTTAACGCTCGCGTTTTGCCTTGTCGTAGCTGGGCTTATCCTACCAAATGTCGGAGCCCAGCTTTCTTACTCGGCTTCAGTTACCATAGCAGGCCTTCCGTCAACCGTTAGCACTAACCTTTACGTTGATGGGCTCTTCAACACAACAATTAACGGGGGACAGACCCTTACCTTAACGTTCTCCGCTCCAAACACCGGCCATGTAATCACAGTAGATTCTTACGTACCGAATAGTGTCTTGGCGAACGGCACGCGTTTCTATGAGCCTGACGCGTCATGGGCCTTCACGGCGGCTGGCAGCCACATTTTCACTTACACCGCGCAATACTATCTGACCGTAGAAACGTCTTACGGTACCTCGACCGGTCAAGGATGGTATGAATCCGGCACGGCGGTGCATGCGACAATAAATGACTCGAATGTTGATGAGGGTCAAGGAACACGAGAAGTCTTCTCAGGATGGTCAGGAGATGCATCCGGAAGTGGTTTGACTACGGCGCAAATATTCATGACTGAGCCGAAGACCGCCATAGCGAATTGGAAGACGCAATTCCTTTTGACAGTGGGGTCCAACCCCGCCAACGTTTCCGGTCTCTCCGGCTCTGGTTGGTATGATTCGGGGAACGAAGCGACATTCTCAGCAGCTGCAGTTCTACCGGCCAGTGACAATACGCGTCTTATGTTTGAAAAATGGAGCGGAGACTACTCGGGTCAATCAACGACTGGGCAGCTCCTAATGGACCGGCCCGAAACAGTCCAGGCGAATTTTCTCGCTCAATATTTGCTTACGGTTCAATACAGTCCAGTAAGCATTACCTCCGGGTATAACGCATCTCATGCAGGCTGGTATGATCTCAACACAAACGTCCAGCTTGGCCCAGCTCCAACAACTGTCAACCTGAGCTCCGTCGAGCGCCTTCGCTTTATCGGCTGGACCGACAATAATTCAACTTCTTCAAACCCGTCCTACACAGTGGTCATGAATCAACCGCGCACAATCACGCTCTCGTACAAGACACAGTATTATGTGGATGTGCAATCTTCGCACGGTTCGGTTTCAGGTTCGGGATGGTACGACCGCGGGACCACAGCAAATATCACTGCCACTAGTGACCCCCAAACTTGGCCCATTTCATATACTCTAACTGGTTGGCAGCTCGAACCCTCGACAGGGGCGGTCACGAAGACTGATCATTCATGGAGTCTGATTGTGACTGGACCTTACGTTGTTCAAGCTGAGTGGAGCTTTGACTATCTTCCGTTTGTCGAACTCTTTGGCGGTGGCGGAATCGCAGTCGCGGTCGTCGCGGTGGCGTTCGTTCTTGCCCGTAGACGGGGTGTCTCCGACCGTGCGCAACCAATGCCTAGTCGTCTAACTTCAGTAAGTGCGCCCGCTTCCCCGATTGTAATGCAGGTCTGCATTACCTGTGGGAATTCTGTTCCGAAGGGGGCATTCTGTGAAAAGTGCGGAGCTCCTATGGAAGCGCCCGCGGTATCGTCATTGGATGAAAAGGTATACGATTACATCGTGAAGCATGAAGGCGTAATCTCGTTAAGCACGGCATCAGCTGAACTCGGAATTCCTATTGAAGAACTCAAGACAATAACGGGCCGGCTAAAGAATCAGGGTCGCCTAGCCTAGAAAAGCGAGAAGGGTGAACGCGCTTGCTGCTCGCCCTCCATCAAGTATTGGCCGGATTGAGACCCCAGCTTCGGCGCCAATCCCCAGTAACATTCGGTGCACAGGCTTAGGGCTCCATATTGTCTGTTGCAGGATGAGCAAATTGGCCTTCCACATCTTGAGCAGATGAATGAGGATGGCAGCTCAGAATGATAGTAGCAACTACCTTGCCTCTGCACCTGCCTCGGAGTGTAGGTTGGTGTGGACATTGGAGCTGTAGGGGTTGGCTTCATGGAAGCTGTCAGAGGTGACTTCACATCAACTTTGACAGGAGGTAAATTGAGAAGCGACACGCCGCAGCTGAAACAGTACCTTGCCTCATCGGAGTTGGTTTTGCCACAGACCTGACACATTGGCATATTTGAACCACACATTGAATTGGTAGCAAGCATTTCTTAACGGTTACTTAAGGGCTGATGCGTTTACCCATTCAAATTCGCCGTGAAATGTGGCAATTGATGGTTATGGCAATAGGTCTCTTGCGAAAGTGTGACACGGTTGATACAAGATTCTTCCTACGTCAACCTTAGAATTGATTCATGAAACTCCTCGTCTTTACCGTCAGCGAAAACTCTGAGATAGTCTCCCCGACCAGCCACCTTTCCTAGCTTTGAATGCCCATCCAACATCCTTGTTCCCTCAGATGTTTCCAAGAGTATGCGCAGTGCTTCGCCATCGATTTTGGCGTGGCGACGAAGGTTTTCCTCCAAGTTCCCCTTATAACGACTGACCGTGGAGATCATTAGGTCGCCCCGTTGGGCAGGTTCCTTGGTCGTTCCCTCTTTTCCACATACGATGCATTTCTCACCTCGCTTCAAGTCCATCGGAGTGTACCGATTATTCCTCAAATCCAAGAACAGAACTGACCTTAGTGGCTGGCCGCTACTTTCTGGCCATCTAGCATTAGATCGGTATTCTTCAATTCCAATGATCAGCTTGACAGTTTCTTGGGCAAGTATTGATGAGACCAGTGAGATTGTTGTCGAGAAGGATGGGACGGCTTCCTGCTCCAACGGGGCGTCACACGGGTTTCGCAAACCTACGATCTTCGAGTATTGGTTGGGCGGAAACATGCATACAGGGCAGGCGTCATTGGGTGGGAGGTATACGTGAATTCTGCCGTTCAACCCGGTGATTCCGCCGTCAACCAACGGGATAGAATATTTTCTGCAAATCTGAGTTAGGAAGATTCGCGAGACGACATTGTCGAGGCCGCACACTATCACGTCTGAGTCCAAATAGAATTTCAGTGGTAATCGTTCTAGGTGGCCGCGGAAGGCGGTCGTTTGGACGAAGGGATATTTCCTGTGAATATTCTTTGCAAGAGCTTCAGCCTTGTTCTTTCCAAGGTCATTTTTTTCGAAGAAGACCATGCGGCTAATATTAGACATTTCCACGGTGTCTCTATCTACGATGATAATTCGTCCGACCCCTAGCATAGCTAGGTTCTTGGCTACCTCGTTGCCAATGGCGCCGGCGCCCGCGAGTAGCACCGACGAATCTCTTATCCTCCTTTGGCCTTCCAGACCCCAAAGGAGCAAGTGTCGCCCCCACAGGTAGTCAATGGTCACCGTTTCGTTGATTCTTGACAGACGTGTATGATCCGGTAGCGGCTTTCCGTGGGCTAGTAGTCTAGTGAGTTCAGGTTCGATCCCTAGTTTCTTGCAAATTATTACTTTAAGCTCTTTAGCCGTCTTGTCGGGGTTCAGCTCCACTTCGATTTGTTTGTAGGAAGGGAGGGAAGCATTCACGCGCATCAAGAAGACGCTCGATGTGCCCGTCCAGGAAGGTCGAACCTAACGATATCCCCGGCCTCTGAAGCCGCGTCCCTCATTTGTGGGACCGGGACTACGTCGAATCGCACAATGTCGTCGGGTTCCTTACTTTTCGGTTTGGCTTGCGTCATTTTAGGGAATCCATAGGAGCGGCAAACGTTTGCCGCTTTGAGGGCGCGCGGATTGTCGAACACGCTCTGAGGGTTCGGGTCCGTTAGCAGGTAATGTAACGCATTTACGACCGAAATGAGTTTCAATCTGGGATCCCATTTTTCCCCGAGTATTGAAACGCACACAGCATTTGGGATTTTCGGTACTATGTTGGGGTGTGAAATTTCCGTGAGCCAAGTCGCCACGGGTGGTTTCAACGGGTATTCTGGGGGAATGTCAAATCTGAACCGGTGCCAGTTGGTGTAATCAGTGAAGGGCCAGACTCCCTTCTCCGATAACTTCATGACCTCCCCTTTTTCGCACCGAATGAGGCCTTCGAATTGGGTTGGAGGGTCGTTCATTGCGGTGACCGTGGGGAATTGGTGGTTGAGCAGGTTCTTCTCCTTGAGCAGCAGTGGGACATCCATTGCTAGTCAGGCTACCCGCCGATGATATTGTATGGCATGAGTGCAAGCTGAGCATTCTCCGGAATGCCTAACCTTGCAACAGTCGTGCTCTCGTCCAGTATTGCGCCACCATACATGAGAGCCACAGTACTTGGGTCGACGTTGAACGACTGGCAGACCTGTTGCTTTATCTCCGCAACCGTGTGGTCTGGAATAACATCGATTTCCGCAAGGCCTGTCTGGGGGCCAATAGGCGCTTGAACAAACAGTTTCATTTGTGACGTTTCACCTCCACTCATGCTGACCTTTCATTTTCACAGATGTGCTTAAACTATCTTGCTATGAGCTGGAGGGTATGGAAAAGTGCGGCACCAGCCCCCTGATTTCCGAGATATGTCGCTCGCTAAAAGGCCCCGATATTTGAACGGGCAACTCTAGGCCTCCGGCTAACACAGCTGGGTTCGTTGACATGTTGCCTTTCGTTCTGGGAAGGATAAGCCGAATTGAGACAACCTCCATCCAGAACAAGATTGAACCAATAGACAAACGTTCGGCAAGTCCTTGGTACGGAGCGGAAATCGAGATTAGTACAAACACAGCAAGGGCGGTCGAGATCGGCAGCATTGCGATGCTGAAATGGCCGTAATGCTTCCAGTGTGGGTCGCGGCCGAAATTACGCCAAAAGAATGCCATTGCTGCCAGCGAGAGGAAGGTGACGACTTCGGCAAGCACAACATGGATGGTGCCTGTTATCGTAACCGGAAACCCTTGGGGATAGTCCTGTGGAAACAGAAACAGGGCTAGGCCTAAGGCGCCCGTGCTCAAGAGCGAGACTGGGCCCCAAATCTGTCCGTCCTCGATTCCGTAGTAGAGGCCGACCGCCAAGAGGATTACGCAGACATTGTAGAGCCCGAAGAGGAGCAGCATTACGTCTCTGACTTGAATGGGTGAACCTGCCGAAGTGAGAGTGCTAACTGTATCGCGGTATTGTGAGTACTCGGGCCATAGAAATCCGCCAAGCAAGAGGGCTGAAAGATAAATGACGGGACCTACGGCTCCGAAAGCGCCGAGTGCTCGGGGTATCATCGATGGGGTTACTCTTTCTACTTCCGGCGTTGGAACGTTCATGCCGCGAGCAATGTTTTCTTGGCGAGTCGCTGTATAAACTCCGGAAAAGACACTGATTCTCTCAGCGGATAAGCGTACGGCTCCACCTGTCCGATGATCCACGCGAAAGAACCCGACTTCCCCTGTCGATGTGTCCACGACCATACCCACAACCAGTTTCGAGAATTGCTGAAGGGTTCTTTGAGTTTCGATGTCTGTTGGCGAGAAAAAAAGGCCGCCCACGGTATGTGAATGGTACCAACCCACAATGTTACCTTTTATTAGCCCAGTCACAAGCCCGTCCGCGATTTTCGCTAGCGCGTTCGAAGAGAGGCTTACCCTATGCGGCCCGGCTGAGGATTCACCTGTAATTGCGTTTTCTATTATCAGCGTATTGCCTTCAAGTCTTCCTAACAGTAGGCCGACGATCTCATTTTTGTTGGCACGCGCAGCCTGCACTATCTTGTCGTTAACAGGTTTCCCTATGCTCACATTCGACAATGTCTCATCTGCTTTTCGCTATGTGTTCCTATTCGTCCTAAACTCTCTTTTTTCCAATATCATCAAACCTTCAATGGTATGTCTCGCGTGCACAATCGTCAGGTCGAGTCAAGTCCGAATTCTTTATGCAACGCTAGAACGGCCTTAGGTCCGTCCTTCTCAGTCACGACGAACGAGATGTTTAGCTCCGATGAACCTTGAGCAATCATCCGTACATTAACACCCGCCTTAGCAACAGCGCTAAACACTCGTGCGGCGACTCCCGGGGTCCCTTTCATTTCGGCCCCTACCGCTGCGATAATGCAGACATCGTCCTCCGTTGACATGTCCCTCACGACCTCCACCCCTAGTACGCTAAGTTCCAAAGCGCTTTTTGCTCTCTCCAAGTGATCTCTTGCAGTCACAAACGAGATGCCTGCTTCCGAAGAACTCTGGGATATCATCAGAATGTTCACACCTGCGTCCCCCAGAACCCTAAAGACCTTAGCGGCAACTCCGGGCAACCCAGACATGCCTGAACCGGTGACATTTATCAGCGCAAGCTTCTTGATCATTGTGATCGCCTTCACGATCTCTTTACTTCTTTCTGAGGTGTCGCCAGCGACAAGTGTTCCTTCAGAGTTGCGATTGAAAGCATTTCTGATGCGGACAGGGATTTGGCGGTCGGCCACGGGTTCTAGGGCTCGAGGGTGGATTACTTTCGTGCCGAAGTATGCCATCTCACTTGCTTCCGCGTACGACACGTGTGGCAGAACTTTCGCACCGGCCTCTATGGTGGGGTCTGCTGTCATTAACCCGTCAACATCCTTCCAGAGGACAACTTCGTCGACCGACAGGGCGGCACCAATTATTGTCGCTGTGTAGTCCGATCCGCCTCTGCCCAGGGTAGTCGTGACTCCACGAGGGGTAGAGGCTCCGAAGCCCGCAACTATTGGCAGCGTCCGAGTCTCCAGCAAGCGCTCTAGTTTGTTCTTCACTTGACGGATTGTGATATCCATTAGTGGGGTTGAGTCTCCGTAGACCTCATTTGTTATTATGCCTGTCTCGCCACCTGTTAACCACACAGCATTAATGCCTGCATAGTTCGCTGCGCCACAGAAGATTGGAGCCGACAATCGTTCTCCGAAGGAGAGAACAAAATCCTTTGAACGAGGTGTAAGTTCCTCCAAACGAGCAATGCTTCTTAGGATACCGCCAAGTTCCTTCGAAATCCCCTCAAGCTCACGAAGAACCATCTCAAGGGCAGACGAACCTTGAATGCACTCTGTCGCTATTCTGCGATGATGTTCCAGCTGCCTTTCTACAAATGAATTTACCGAGCCAATGTCGCCTTCCATCGCTTTCGTGGTGATGCTCAGGAGTTCCGAGGTGACCTCAGGGAAGGCCGATACCACGACTACGAGTTGGCATCCGCTCTTCAATGATTCGTTTACGATTTCTACGGCATTTCTAATGCCTTTTGCACCAGCAAGTGAGGATCCCCCAAATTTCATTACGTATCGCAAGGTTGGATCTTCTCACATCGCAAGTCTTTTCTTTATGTCGATAAGGTCGCGCAGAACCGAGCTTGCCGTCTCTCTACCGCCTGCCCCACGGCCACAAAGCGTGATCTCGCCGGCTAATTCGGTTTTGAACAAAACAGCGTTCAATATGCCGTCCACGCACAGAGGATTACTAAGAGAGATTGCTCTCGGCCGAACTGACAACTTGTAGTCCTTCGTCGAACCAACTAATTTTATCGCCTTGTTCTGTCTCTTGGATTCTTCTATCTCTTGGAATGTGACGGATGATATGCCCTCGATCATCACATCGCGGATGGAGGCACTTCCCCCCATCACCCAGTTGCTGATAATGACCAGTTTTATTGCCGTGTCGATTCCATCAATGTCAAATCTGGGATCGGCCTCGGCATATCCGAAGTCACGTGCCTCTTTGAGTGCGTGGCTCATGCTGACTCCTTCCTTGAACATTTGTGTGAGGATGTAGTTTGTCGTGCCGTTCAAAACTCCTTCAACAGATAGTACTCGATCTCCGGCTAAGCATTCCTTTGCGAACTTCAGGAGTTGTGTGCCCCCTCCAACTGTGCCACTGAACCTGAAGTCCACACCTTGATAGCGAGCAAGTTCAAGTAGGGCTGGCATTGCCACTGCCAGCGGCCCCTTGTTCGTGGTGATAACGTTCAGGTCATTCTTTAGCGCCGACTCTATATGTGTAAGTCCCGGTTCTCCATCAGTCACGTTGGTGGGAGTCAGTTCTAAGAGGACATCAGCTTCTACCGTCTTGATGACATCGAGGGCGCCCACTCCTTGATGGCCGAGCGTTCTGTGTTGCGCGACGGATTCGTGTGAATTGCGTTTCGAAAGGGCCTCCGATATGTTCACACCTTTCTCGTCGATAATTGCGCCTCCTCGGTCCACGATGGCGACAACTTGTGGTGCAATGCCGTACAGCCTTCTCAACGATTCCGAACGCTCTTGAACTATTTCCGCAAACGATCTGCCAACTGTCCCGAAACCTATGATTATGATGCGCAAATCTGGTTCCATGCTCTTATGTTTTCGGTCATCTTGAGTCGGGGATTAGATACGTATCAGTTGTTGGTCTCTTATCTTTCACGGTACCGAATGATCAATTTTGTTTGGTCGCGATGACTGTGCAAACTTCTTTACCCTTCAATTCAAGGTACTTCAAAACTTCCGCCGTTGACGTCCACCGTGTATAGTCGTTATCCGCCACGAGGATTTTCTGCGTATCCAAAATGAACTCGCTCGGTCGCTTGAGCCAGCGTGAGCACGGACTAACCAACGAGGGCACATTAGAAACGTCTTTCATGAACTCACACAAAAGAAACGAGTGGCGCTGGGACTATTGCATCATCGATTAGAGACGTATTGAAAGAAAAGCCGCACGGCAAGGTTTAGCTTGCTGGCGGGCTAGAAGTACCAATAGAGTAAAATTATAGTTTGAAGCGTTTCGCCTAAATCTGATTAGTTTGCACGCGAAAGCATTGGCATTGCTAGTCCTCGCCATATTCTTCATCGGATTAATTGGGTCTTTTCAGGTCGTTGGATCGGAAAGGACGCTCGGTAAACTGGACCCGACTCTGATAATGCGCATTGAGGGCGTTCAGCAACCGGGTTTACGAGTTCAGCGAAGTTCGGTTTTCGTCTTCGTGCGCCTTAACCCCGGCTATGCCGTAGGGGATGTTGCAAGGTACTTGTCGGCTAAGTTCACGGTTGGACCTTCCCATTCGCCATTCGCTGTTTATGGAACTGCTAGTGTTAATTCGCTCTTGCCTCTTGCTTCGTTGCCCGCCGTCTCCTACATTTTTCAGGACGTGAAGCTGGGCTCCGAGCAAATGAATGACTCAGAGGTTTACAGTCAACATTTGGCGACGGACATGTTCAAGGTTAGACAGGTTATTGGCGCTGATCGAGTGAACCAGCTTGGGATTTCAGGAAATGGGGTTACAATTGCTATCGTGGACACGGGAACTGATTTCACCATACCTGATCTGATGGATGCGGTCGCGAGAAACGATGTGGGCCAGGCGATCTCTTTCGATGCTGACGGGCAGAGCTTTGCGATCACAAACTTAACCGTAACTCGTTTCGGTAACGTCCTCACCACCGCTGGGAAAGTTGTTAGCGTTTGGAACGCTTCTAGCTACCTCAACACCAACCCCAGTCAGCCGCAGATTGATAAGGTACGGTTGCTCTACAATTACGTAGCTCCCACCGTTTTCTCAAAGTCAGGAAATTATCACTTCGGAATCCTGAGCGAGGAAATTTCAGATGTAGTTTCAGGGGGAACCGTTAACCTCGACTTCCCTGTAGTAGTTGTTGATGCCCATCAGTCGGGGGTATATGACACCGTCGTAGTGGATATGTCCACAGCATACTACAATTTCCTACTAAACTACCGGGACAGTCTGAATGCAAAAGCCTCGCAACCGCTTGGCCTTAACCTCACCTGGCCTTCTCCCCAACCCGTTTGGAACGACCATGGTTTCGCCGACGAAAAACCACACACGGCAACACCAGGAAACGACCTGATATTCTTCGATCCAAACAACACTGGTGTTCCAGTGTTCAGCGCAGGCTTACTCTCCTACGGAATTGATCTTGGCGGATACACCGGAAAGAATTTCGCTTTGCTTCCCCCAATCGATCCCAACGGGAATTTCATCAATGTCTTTTTCGATTACGAAAGCCATGGAACGAGCACTGCATCGAATGCAGCTTCACGTGGAATCCTGAAGCGAGATATCTACCAAAACGGGACTTTACTCACGTTGCCTGGCGTTGCACCAGCAGCAAAGGTGATGGGAGTGAAAGCTCTCTGGATTGGGGACATAACCTTCGCATGGTACTACGCGGCAGGATTCGACTGGGATCCGAATGATTTCAGTTTCAAATACACAGGAATGCATCGGGCTGATATCATAAGCAATAGTTGGGGAGATTCAGATCCAATTCAAGACCTAGGTTCAACTTTCGGTCTCGACTCAATGAGTCAATTAGCCGACGCATTAACCATCCCGCATTATCTCAACCCTGCTTACCCCGGCGTTGTAATGCTCTTCGCGGCAGGCAACGGTGGATTCGGCTACGGTACGGTGGCATCGCCCGGAGCCGCAACGCTCCCAATAACAGTAGGTGCGTCAACGAATTACGCCTACCGAGCTCAGCCTGCCTTGCGGGTAGCACATGAGATCGAGGGCAGCTATGACGAGGTTGTTCCATGGAGCGCACGCGGACCAACATCAATCGGTGAGCCAAAGCCGGATGTAGTGGATGTGGGGGCGTTCGGATTTGCTGATCAATCGACATTTACCGGCTACGGTAACGGGACCAACGCTTACACAACATTTGGCGGAACGAGTATGGCCACACCTGTCACCGCTGGAGCCGTAGCGTTGGTTATAGAAGAATATCGAAACACTCACGGAGGCTTGACACCCGCCCCGGACCTTGTAAAAGCCATTCTGGCCAGTGGTGCCACAGATCTCTCATACGATCAATTCACACAGGGGTCGGGAAGGGTCAACGTCTGGGATGCTGTCGCTGCAGCGGCAGAGGGTCACGACAGCCGTCTCCCAACCAGATTCTACCTATACTCGCCAGCTACTTGGGATTCCGTTAGGAAACTGCTCTCTGAGTCGTGGGCGATGAATCTACAGACTCCAATTCCAACCACGAGTAGCGTGTCAGCTAACTGGTACGCTGGAGTAGCACAGCCGGGCACTTCAGAGATCGCAACTTTCGACATACAGAACGCGAACAAACCGTCAGCGCAAGCCTATGCATACACACTCATATCCTCAACTACATCGCGGTATACGGCGAATTCTAACGTTACGTGGATCCAGGTACCGATATACACGATTCCAACCAACGCAGACCTCATGAAGGTCACAGTCGTATACCATTTCTCAGATTTCGCCAATGCAACAAGTTGGAGCTACAGTAATCTTCTCCTAGCGCAAATGTACGACACGAATTTCGATCCTGCAGGGCATATTAGCAGAATCACTAACGGCGCACCGTACGGCACAACCTCTGAGTTAATTGTTGGGCAGCCACTAACAAAGTTCCGCGGAGTCCCGGAGGTCAGAATCGTCAAACAGGGATCAGCCTCGAAAATCGCGTTCGAATTGGTCTTCCGATACTACACGCGATCCTCGTGGAACTGGATAACCCAGCTTTCAACCTCGCATAATTCTCTCACAGCAACACTAACCGTTCCACTGGGTACAGGCCCCGGGGTCTACGGTGGGCTAATCGCCGTATCCGACAACGGAACTGAAACCGTTATCCCAGTGTCCGTTGTGATCCCAATTGTCGTCGGAGGAACGTATGGGTTATCTTCTCCGCCAGAGAAGACGCCGTACGTTAATTTCGCAGTCTATGGGGCTTTCGATTGGTCATGGCGTTATGAGGCCGGGGACTGGCGAACCTTCGCAATTATCGTTCCGCCCGGCGTGAACGAGCTCAAGGTTCATTTATCCTGGTCTGACCCTCAAACTCTTATTCAAGAACATTTGACGGGGCCCGCGGGGTTTCTGGTAGCCTCCTCTGAATACCCTTCGAGCCTCTACGTTGGGAGCGGAAAGTTCCACTGGTACACGAACACTGGCGGCCCGGCAGAGGAAATCGCAGCTTCAGGCATACGGCCAGGATTATACTTTCTTGTGTTACACAACGTGCTTTTCGGCGGCTCATTTGCGAGTTATCCGGAGAACTACACCTTGAATGTCGAGATGGTTTAAGGTGAGACAGAAGACTCAAGTTCTTTTCATCGCGTTAATCATTATTTTGATCCTCGTAGGAGAAGCGGTAGTCTACCTCCCATACCGCTCAACAACACGCAGCGTAATCATCCAATCCTATCCATCGACCACCGCATTAGTCCAGGCCCTTACGAACGACGAAGTGGATATGGCACCTATCGAAAACCCCTCACCAGAAACGCTATTGCAGCTAAAGAACAACTCCAACCTGAACGTCGTGCCAATAGGCAACTTCGGATTTACATACATCGGTTTGAACCTACGAAACCCTCCGCTCAACAACTCAGTCTTCCGACAGGCCATGCTGTACGGGTTCGACCGGGAGCGCGTACTGAATGATGTGCTTGTTGGTTACGGAGAAACTCTAACCCCAGGCCTCTTCTCATCTGCCTACGCGACTCTGGGGTGGCGGAACGAGTTAATTGACTCGTACCTATACAACCCAGGTAAAGCCTCTCAACTCCTGGATAGCATCGGATTCGTTCAATCGTCCAGTGGGGTGAGAATGAATCCGTTCACAGGCCAACGGCTACGCACCATGTTTATTTTCAGCAAATTGAGCGACCCGCAAGCAGTTGCTGCTGCAAACCTATTCGCCCAGGATATGCGATCGATAGGCCTACCAATAATCAGTTTCCCCGGAACTGACTTCGACTTCAACTCGCAAGTGAAAGTAGCATATTCTTTTGACTTATATATCGATACTGAATCTGCGGGGGCCTCACCCACCTGGCTCCACGATCTTTTCGCCGGAATAAACGACATATCTCCCGCACCGTACTCGACGAATCTGGTTGGATACCACAACTCAACTTTTGACGAATGCTCAAAGCAGTTAATGACATCATCCGATCCTGCCTCTGCCAAAATAGCCGCCTTAAGGTGTCAGGAAGAACTCAGCTTAGATGTTCCAGCCATCCCGGTTTACTCTAAGCGCCTGCTCATCGTGACGCAGAGGAGTTTTCCGCAGATACCTCCAATCACGGGGAGCATACAGGATAGTATTGCCGCGACAATCACGAACATGACGGGGGTAGGTCTCGTCAGGATTGGTGAGGTGTCAGGTTTGACTGATCTAAACCCGGCAACGGTTCTAGCACCCGCAGACTCGCTGACACTGAGGCTCATAACTGAACCGCTGCTAACGCATGGTGGAGACGGTTCGCCACAACCTGGATTGGTCGATCAGTGGCAAATGAGTGATAACTCTACGAATCTTACAATTGGTCTCAGCGACGGACTGGAATTTCAAGACGGCAGCTCCATAACAGCGCATGACTTGGCTGCAACTCTCGATTGGATGATCAAAAATATGATCCCATCTACGCCACTCTACTCAACCCTGAATGAAATCAAGAGTATTAGTGAAGTGGACGGCCGAACAATCAACATATCCTTGCGTGATTCCAATCGCTTTGAAGTAGACGCAATTGCGAACGCATTTGCCCTACCCGCTAACCGATTACCCATTACGAACGACCCTCTCGCATTGATGTTGACGGGAGCGCTAGAATCTTCGGGCGCGTTTACGTTGGCAAAGTTCGTACAAGGGTCAGGGGTTGAATTACGATCTGATCAACCTGGTAATCGCGAGGTCTTTTACGTCGTTCAAGGGCAGGAAGCCTTTGGATCGCGAATTGGCGGAAGCCAAGCTAGGATTCTTTCTCAAGCTCTAATCTACGAAGGCGAACCTATAGATAACGCCACATTCACCGTACAAATCTACGATTCGAATGGAGCCCCCGAGGCGACGATGCATGGATCATATTTCGGGTTTGGAATCTACGGAGCAATTTTGAACCTCAATAATCAACCACTTCCTATGGGAGAACACAAAGTTACGACACAACTGTACGCGCAGCTTCCGTCAGGCGCTGTTATTCAGTTCGACGAGCAAAGCCTGAATGTCCAGCCTCCGCAACTTCTGTTACACATCACAGCATACGTAGTAGCGCTTGTCGCGATTGGAGCTGTGATATACAACTCATCCCTCAGAAAAGCAAGGCCTCCAACGAGGAGGAGGACCACGCGGCGCCGTAGAACACGCGCTAGGAAGGTGAGAAGAAGGAAGTAGTTCTCAAGGTAATGTCATGGGCCGCGATGAAGCCAACGTTCAGTTCTAAAATGCACATTGACTTCATTTGGTATGATGACCGGGCAGTCATAGGTTGGGCATGGTTTTACGTCGGGTTCAGTCCGTACCGCTTGTCTAGGTGAATTGAACCAAATTATGCGGTAACAGTCTCAGCAAACACTATAGAAAAGTGAAATCGAAAAGTCAGAGAGTGCAGCGAAAGAGTGGCAGGAATCTGTAGGGCCCACAGCGTTCTTCTTTGCAAAAGCATAAGGCAGTCAGGTTTTTCTCAGGAGTCTCTATTTATCGAATAGAGGCTAATCCTTTGCTTTCGAGAAGGGACATACTCCTTGGACAGATAATACATCGTTCTGGCCGCGTCGTGGACTTTCTATTAGACTGAAAAGCATAGAGAAGAAAAAGCCTAGCCTATGCTCACATAGGCCAAGGCCTACGCCCAGAAATCGGAAGGAAACAAAAAAGGGGAATCTTCCTTTTGGCCCTAGCGTCCGAGCATGCCGAGTATTCCGCCCAGCACGCCCAAAACGAATCCGGCCACAAACCCTCCGCCGATCAACAGGCTCAGGACCGCCAACGGAAACACTACGATGCTTCCAATTGTACCGTACCCTAGCAGCATCAGTATCGATCCGATTACCAGTATGAGCCCGATAATCGCGCCTATCGCAAACGTTAGGCTCGGCGGGCCAACAGCTGGCAACCAGAAGAAGATGCCGGTCCATAAGCTGTAGAAACTAGGTGAGAGCAAAGCTGCTGCGTTAAGGATTACGAGGATACCTGCAAGCATTGCTAGTATGAATCCCCATAGCGCTCTCGGCGGGGACGGTTGGTAGTATGGTGGCATCGGCCCCATGAAAGCCTGAGGTGGTCCCATCTGCATAGGTGGGGGTCCCATTTGCATTTGCATAGGTGGTTGTTGCATTTGCATAGGTGGTTGTTGCATTTGCATAGGTGGTTGTTGCATTTGCGGGGCTGCTACCATTGGTACAACGCCTTGGTAACACTGCGGGCAGAGTACTAGGTCCATGTAGGCCTTGGAGTCGTCGCGGCAAATTGATCTTCCACATCGGTTACAGACGTAGACGGCGGGTAGGTTAGGGTGATAGTAGCATTGGCCGGGTGCCGGAACCCTGATTGGGTTGCCCGGGCTGACGGGAGTCACAACGCGGACTGAAGGGACTGGTTTGAGTGCTGGCCCTATTGGCCCCACTGACCCACCGACTGAGGATCCACAACTTGAACAGAATGCTGCGTCGTCGCGGTTATTGTAGCCGCATGATGGGCATTTCTTGACCATTTTCCTAATTAGCCTCCTTTAGTTGAATTAACTCGGGAATACCGTGCCGTCGTGAAAGCACTTAAGCGTTTGGATAAGCATTGTCAAATTGGTGAATGATAAAACCCTAATCATACCATTTCTTGACGCAAAAGATAGTCATTTGCACCGAATATTTCAACGAGGTGCTTCGAGGTGTGAACCAGCCGACCGGTAATACTTGCTTTTCACCAATGGCACTGATTGCAAATCACTTCGGAACAATGAAGAATCACGTAAGCGTGCAGCGAAAGAATCTTGGGAAAGTGTCGCGCTTTTGCAGTCGTTTGATCCTGAGAAGGTCATCTAGAATAGACGCAAAGGGTAGTTCTTGGTTAACGTCTAAACACTGCGCACCATCAGCCTTTATTTCGAATTCTTGAATATCTCATGAGACGTTCAGAGTCCAGTAGCTGGCGTCCCATGAAATATATCGAATGAATTTCTAACGGTTTTTGGAGACTTGTTCTGAGTTCAGCATCTATTTAGCGAAGTTGTACATAGGGGCAGTTCGCGAAGCCCCGGTGGCTCAGCCTGGTAGAAATAAAGCGCCAACAGCGCCGCCTTGGTACGAATTCACAAAGAGGCGAAGGCCGCGGGTTCAAAAGCGATCGTGCTATCGCTGAAAGTCCCGCCCGGGGCTCCACCGTATTTTAGAATAGACTCCCTCGCCTGGCCTTATGCGTTCTCGCATTTGGCTAGTAAGTTGGAAAAAGAGGGAATGAGTAGCGCGAATTCGAGCGATGGGAAGAGATTGGATTATTTCGGATTGCGACGAGATTTTTTCTTCCGTTTGTCTGTTCTGAAGAACTCAATCCAAATGCCGTCAGGATCCTTCACGTACGCGAGTCTTTCTCCGCCATTCGAGAATGGTGCTACGGCATTTCTAGCGCCCTTTCTGATCAGCTGAGCGTAAGTTCGGTCAACATCATCAACCCAGAATCCGAGATGGTCCATCTCCGTTCCCGGACGGTATCTCTCGTGGAACCTGTTCTTGGGGGGGGGGGGGGGGGGGGTATTTATTTTTTCCCTTTTGGGTTCCACGGGGGGCCCAAAGGGGCCAAAGGGCGCCCGCGAGACGCTTTTTCCCTTTGTGGTTCCTTTCATCCCCCAACACT
>Ga0187874_10000491_pt1 | contig 48482 bp, 45 predicted proteins | sample June2016WEW_16_1_3_FD_132993 | JGI IMG/M metagenome (GOLD analysis project Ga0187874, IMG submission 132993) | Peatland microbial communities from SPRUCE experiment site at the Marcell Experimental Forest, Minnesota, USA - June2016WEW_16_150 | ecosystem: Environmental > Terrestrial > Soil >... | reverse complement strand
TGACCGATCTCGGGGGCAGAAAATGACCGCACCTGTACGCATCGCCCAGCTTTCCTGCGGCCCGGATTATTCGGGCGTGCAACGGGAGATAAACGAAGCGGCAAAAGCCGTGAACGGCGAGATCTTCTACCCGGACGTCGCGCTCAAGGACATCATGCGGGACTTTGACGCATTCGGCCTTGAAGTCAGGAGCCCCGACTTGAAGCTTGCCATATCGCGGGCGATGGCGCTTGTAGATGGACGGTTGGAAGCCGATGCGATCTTTATCGCGACCTGTTTCCGGTGCGCCGAAGCCGCGATCGTGCGAAACGAACTCAGGCGCTATATCCTCGAACACTCAAAGCTCCCGGTTGTCAGTTACTCGTTTACCGAGCGCACAACCGCAGGAACGCTCCTCACCCGCATGGAAGCGCTCACCACGATTGCCCGGAGGAGGGCGCTTCTCGCCCGGGAGGTCCAGGAAGGAATTACCCTCGGGATCGATTCCGGGTCGTCGACGACAAAAGCCGTGGTGATGAAGGACAACAGGATCATCGGTACCGGCTGGCAGCCGACCACCGAGGTACTCAAGTGCGCACACGAAGTCGTCGAACATGCCCTTGCCGAATCGGGAATAAAACGCGAGGAGATCCAAGCCATCGGCACCACCGGCTACGGGCGCTTCCTTGTCGGAAAAGACTTTAACGCTGATCTGATCCAGGAAGAATTGACCGTAAACTCAAAAGGGGCGGTCTACCTCGCCAATAAGCAGCACGGGCCGGCGACCGTGATCGATATCGGGGGCATGGACAACAAGGCGATCACGGTCATGGACGGTATCCCGGGCACCTTTACGATGGGCGGCATCTGCGCCGGTGCAAGCGGGAGGTTCCTGGAGATGACCGCAAAACGTCTCGGTGTCGATATCACCGAACTGGGGCCGCTTGCGATGAAAGGCATGGGCAACCGGGTGCCCATGAACAGTTACTGTATCGTGTTTGGCACCCAGAGCCTCGTGAACGCCCTCGCTGCCGGCAGCACCAGAGAGGACGTGGCAGCGGCGGCCTGCCACAGCGTCGCCGAACAGGTCTTCGAGCAGCAGCTCCAGGAAGTGGACATCAAGGAGCCCGTGATCATGGTCGGCGGCACCTCGCTTATCGAAGGGCTGGTACACGCGATGGGAGAACTCCTCAAAATCAAAATCGTCGTCCCGCCGCACTCGCAGTACATCGGTGCGGTCGGTTCGGCGCTGCTGGCATCAGGATTTATCAGGGACGGGTCAGATGCAGGCCATTGAGTACTTTGAAGTGGAGTGCACGGAGAAACTGGGCGGCGAGTACTACCGGCAGATCGCAAACGACGTTCTCCTTGACCACAACCTGCTGCGGGTTATCCACAAGATTCACATCTATATCGACCCGAAGGTGCCCATCTTTGTCGCCGTCGGGGTCTTAAGAAAAGTAACAACGCTTGTCAAAGTCGGCGATATCGCAAATGTCAACCCTCAGGAAGGAAAACTGACGCTTGCGATCTCTGACGAAACCTACCTCGCACCGATGCTGAAGATCTTCTGGGACCGGTTCGGGAAAGATCACGTCGACCAGCCGGATCGGTTCACAGTCATCCTGTTCGGGGTCACGGCCGGGGCCCAGGAGATCGAAGAGTTGGCAATCGCCGACCCCAGTCAGGCGCTGTACAAGGATCTTATCTATGCCCTGCGATGTATCTGCCCCGAGGGGTTCCGGGTCAGAAGCGAGAACTACGGCGCCGAGAAGTTCTCGTTTGTGGCAAGCGAGGACACCTTAACCGACACCGGGCCTGCACTTGTACGCGAGAAATTCGCACTCATGGGGGAGACATCATGATCCTTGTCCCGATCACGTACAGGGGCGGGGTGTACCGGCACAACGAGATCATTGATCTTATAGAGGATCTCGGGGGCTACATCATCCAGAAACACATGATCGCGCAGGAAGTTGTGCTCCAGTGTTTTGTGCCAAAGGATGATGTGGAACTGATTAGGGCGATTGGAAAACCTCTTGCCGGGGAAGTGACCGACTCGCCGCTCGTGGGCACCGAGATCGCGATCGTGAGCATGAGCCTTGAGATCCACCACCTCCCACACCCTTCCTGCGATATCGCCGAGTACGTGCGCCGGCTGGGGGCCAAAAGCAACATGGTGGGGATGGCCCGGGGTGTCGGGAAACGGATCGCAGGCCTGAACGACGAAGAGCGCGATATCATCAACGAGCACGATATCGCAGTATACCTGCTCGGGAACTTCGAGACCTGCATCGAGCACAAGATGCCGGTGCTGCTCCGGGGAATCGAGGTGCCTGTCGTACTCTGCGGCGGCCCGGACAAGGAGGTGCTCCAACGTATCGTGGAGCCGAAGGTGGACGGGTACGTGGGAAACGTCGGCCGGTTCATGCACCGGACAAAAGAGTCCGAGGAACTCACGAAACTCGACGAGATCATCGCAGAGATCACACGGGTTCTCTCAAAGCACCGGGAGGAACTCGCCAAAGACCCGCTCTCGGTCTCCCCGGCCCGGCTCATGGACGTGATCCGGGAGCAGGTGCCGGCCATTCTTGACGTGACCTCACCAACGCCGCTTACCGTGCAGATGTCGGGCCTGCGGGTGAAGCTGCCGTACGACACCTACGCAGAGGTGCTCCATAAGACCGAGATTGAGGACGGTATAAAAATCGGCGACATCGCGGATATTGAACCTTCGCGGATGCGGGACTACATTATTGTGAGGGTCAGACCGTTCTCTGAGACAAACATGGTGATATAAGAGGGTATCATGGGACGTAAACTGAAAGACGAGTTTGAGGACCGGCTGAGGCAGATTGTCGATCAGGGCACCGGGGCCACTGCCGAGGAATGGCTCAGGGTAATCGAGAACGAGTACGGCAAGGTGCCGCTTATCTTCAGGCGCATGGGGGAACGACCCGAAGTGCTCATCTCCCACCTTTTATACAAGAGTACTGTGGGGGAAACCAGTCAGCTTGACCCCAAGTATGTGGAGTTGATCAGCATGGCAGTCGGGGCGGCCTTAAAATGCCAGTACTGTACGAGTTACCACATGCAGTCGGCGGTCAAGATGGGTGCGACCCGCGAGGAGATCCTTGAAGTGATCCTGCTCTCGGGCATGATCGCAAACTCCTCGGTGCTCGCCAATGCCTACCGGGTCATCGATGAGAGGCTGGAGAAGTGTTTTCCCTGCAATGTAAAAGCGGTGGCGCAGAAAAAGGCCGGGAAGGCCGCCGGGAAAAAGAAAGCCGGGGCTGCCCGTACAAAGAAGAAGTGAGTTAGTTTTTCTTTTTTTAAGTAGTCCCTGAACCCTTCAGATGCTTGCTCTGTTTTTCCGGGGGGCTTCCGCGTGAACATTCCGGTCCGGCAATTTCCGGGATGAGAGGTACATGAGCCTGGAACCTGGTGAATGGGGGGCGTTGAGGGGGATCACATAAATTTCCCCCTCTGACCCTCCTGATCCATGAGGGGTACTTTACCTACCTATGAACGTATTTTATCGTCGGAAAATGACATGATCCCGTACCCGGAACCGGGCAAATACCATAGGGGGTCGGAGGGTGTATGACTGCTTTTTTCATGTGGATGTGAGTTATGAAAGCGTGGCCACACTGTAAAATTACGACGGAAATTGCTGCGGATCTCCTATTTTGTGCAAAACGGATGTGCCCCCTCAGACCCCCTGATCACCCCCCCAACAGAAATCATGAAATTGTAGTACAGGCTCCATATCATCTTTTTAATCCTCCAAAAGACCATAGATCAAACGAATGTGCGGGATCGCAGGGCAGTACTGCTTTGAAGGCGGCAGGCCGGATCGCCGGCTCCTCGCGGCCATGTCGGAGAGGCTTGCCCACCGGGGGCCTGACGGAGAGGGATCGCATATCAGCGGAAGCACCGGGCTTGTCCACCGGCGGCTCGCCATCATCGACCTGTCTCCAGACGGTCTCCAGCCGATGACAAACGAAGACAGCTCTCTCTGGCTGGTCTTCAACGGCGAGATCTACAATTTTGTCGAACTCCGCGAAGAACTGGCGAAAAAAGGGCATACATTTTACTCCAAGTCAGATACGGAAGTGATCCTCCATGCCTACGAGGAATGGGGGCATGACTGTCTCGCACGGTTCAACGGTATGTGGGCATTCGCACTCTGGGACGAGAGAAAACAGGAACTCTTCTGCGCCCGGGACCGGTTCGGCATCAAGCCCTTTTATTACACCACAGTCGGCGGCTCGTTTTTATTCGCATCCGAGATCAAGGCACTGCTCGTCAACCCGGATGCCGGGAACACACCGGACGACAAAATGCTCTGCACCTACCTCGCTTGGGGCGTGCAGGACTATTGCCGCCGGACCATGTTCGACGGTATCCTCCAGATCGAGCCGGGCCATGCCCTGATCGTTACAAGAGAGGGGATACGGCCGCCGTTCCGGTACTGGGACGTGAAGGTGAACCGGGAGATTAGGGGAACCGAAAACGATGACGTGATCGCAGCACACCTCCGCGAGCTGCTCCTTGAGGCGGCCCGCATTCACCTCAGAAGCGATGTGGCAGTCGGCACCTGCCTCTCGGGGGGAATCGATTCCTCGACGCTCGTTGTCCTGATAAATACGCTCATCAGAAGCGAGGCGCCGGAGAGTGTCGGCGCCCGGCAGAAGACCTTCTCGGTTGTCTTCTCCGACAAAAAATTCGACGAGAGCCGGTACATCGACGAGGTCGTGGCCGCAACAGGTGTCGATGCGGACCGGACGGAACCCGCGCCGGATCAACTCTGGGAGGATATCGACCGGCTCGTGTACCTGCAGGACGAGCCCTTTGGGTCGCTCTCGATCTATGCCCAGTACTGCGTCATGCGGCTTGCCGCAAAGAAGGTCAAGGTGGTACTCGATGGACAAGGGGCCGACGAGCTCCTCGCAGGGTACCTGGGCTACCAGGGCAGTTATATCAGAGACCTCCTCCGTACGTATCAGTGGGGGACGGCGCTCAGCGAGATCGTCGGCAGCCTCAAAGAGCACCGGGATTTCTTCCATTCCGCATGGCAGCAACTGCATGCCCGCAAGACCAGAAGGGGCCTTCTGAAATGCATCCCGGAAACGATCGACCGGTATCAGGGCACCCTTGACGAAGTCCTGCACCGGGAACTCCTCTCCACCAATCTCCCGGCGCTCCTCCACTATGAGGACCGGAACTCGATGGGATTTTCGCTGGAATCCCGGGTGCCGTATCTCGATGTGCGGCTCGCGGAGTATATTGCATCGCTCCCCCTTTCGCAGAAGATCCGGGCCGGCGTCACAAAAGTTTCACTGCGCAGGGCCATCCGGGGCAAGATTCCCGAATCCGTGAGGTGCCGCCGGGACAAGATGGGCTTTGTCACGCCCGAAGAGTGCTGGATGAAAACCGGGCTCCGGCCGTTCATGCTGGAGATTTTCTCATCGAAGAGTTTCAAGTCCCGGCCCTATTGGGATGCCGATGCGGTCGCACAGGATTATCTCGCATTCCTGGATGGCAGATCAACGTATTCTCCCGAGATCTGGCGGATTGCCTGCGCCGAGCTGTGGCTGAGGAAATTTATCGATTCTCCGTGTGGGTCGGCGCCGGTAGCGTAACCGGCATCATGCAGGATCGACTTTTATAAGGAATAACTCCGGACACAATGTACTGTATGAATACCGTTCCGGGATCTCTTGACAGGTCCCGGGACAGATACCAAGGCGAATTCATGAAGACGATTATCCTTGCCGGTGGCGTAGGAACCAGGCTCTGGCCTCTCTCGCGTGAATATTTCCCCAAGCAGTTCATCCCGATGGATGGAAATTCCCTGTTCCAGAAGACCTGCGAACGGGCGGCCAAACTCTCGCGGGAGGATGAGATCTGGGTGGTGACAAACGAGATCCACCAGTACCTTGTCAAAAACCAGATGGACGATCTGGGCTATTCAATCCCGGACGACCACGTCCTCTCTGAGCCGGAAGGAAAGAATACGTTGCCTGCGATCGCATGGGCGATGCAGCAGATCAAAAAAGAGGACAAGAACGCCACCGCGGTGGTGTTCCCAAGCGATCATCTGCTCGGGGATGTCGCGATCGATCAGATCAAGGCAGCAGAGCCTCTGGCGAAGAAATATCTTGTCACGTTCGGGGTAAAACCGACATCGCCCCATACCGGGTATGGGTATATAAAACCGGGAACGGCGCTTGCCATTGGATTCATTGTGCATCAGTTCAAAGAAAAACCTGATGAGAAGACCGCAACGGACTACGTGAAGAAAGGGTACCTCTGGAACAGCGGGATCTTCCTTCTTTCCATCCCGGTATTCTTTGAGGAACTCAAAAAATACCAGCCCCGCCTTTCTGCCGCGTTTGGCGGTGCCGGTGTCCCGGAGTACTCGAAACTGGTATCCATCTCGATCGATTACGGCCTGCTGGAACCTTCAAAGAAGGTGGCCGTGGTGCCGCTCGATACAGATTGGAACGACCTCGGGACGTTTAAGGCGCTCTACGAGGTCCACCCGCACGATGCCGACGGAAACGTAGGGACGGCCGAGTACCTGTCGGCACGGGACAACTACGTGCATGCGCCGGGCAAACACGTGGGGATGATCGGCGTGAATAATCTCGTGGTGGTGGACACGACCGATGCGCTCCTCATCTGCGACAACCGTCACACGGAGCAGGTAAAAGACCTCGTCCACCGGTACAAAGAGCGCGACGACCCGGTAACGCAGTTCCACCGACAGGTGCACCGTCCTTGGGGATCGTATACCGTGCTTGAGGATGCGAAGGGCTACAAGATCAAGCGCATCACGGTAAAGCCCAACCGGAAACTCTCCCTCCAGCTCCATCACCACCGGAGCGAACACTGGGTCGTCGTGAGCGGGACGGCGGAAGTCGAACTCAACGGTGAGACAACACTGCTCCGGCAGGGGGAGAGTACCTTTGTAAGGAGCGGGATCCGGCACCGGCTCAGGAACCCGGGAGTGATCCCTTTAGAGATCATCGAGGTGCAGCTCGGGGAATATCTCGAAGAGGATGATATCGTCCGGTTCAAGGACGATTACGGGAGAACGTAGGGATTACTTCCGCCGCACAAAAGATCGGAACGGAACCCAATCCCCATGCCCGTCCCCTGCCACCAGACACTTTTTTCCGCTCCCGATCAGATCGCTCCTGCCCGCCATGCGGAGCCCTTCGAGCACGAGGTTTCGGTTTCCCGGTTCCCGGTACTGCATCAGCGCCCGCTGAATCTTCTTCTCCCGGCCTTTGGGCACATACACCGGTTCGAGCGTGAACGGGTTCATGCCGGTGTAGTACATGCACGTGGAGACGCTCATGGGTGTCGGTGTGAAATCCTGCACCTGCTCGGTATATAGCTGGCGGTCCCGAATGTATTCCGCGAGCTCGACCATGTCCCCGATTGTGCAGCCCGGATGGCCGGACATAAAGTAAGGAACAAGGTACTGGCGTTTTCGTTTCCCCTGCTGGAGTGCCTCGAATATGTCGTGGAACCGGTCAAAGACTGCACCGTCCGGCTTGTTCATCGCGGCGGTGACCTTTGGGCTAGCATGCTCCGGGGCGACCTTGAGGTGGCCGGAAACGTGCCGGTCGCAGAGCTGCGAAAGATAATTGGAACCGGGATCGTCGGCAAGGACGAGATCGTACCGGATGCCTGAACTAACGAATACTTTTTTCACGCCCGGCACTTCGCTGACCTTTTCCAGGAGTTCGGTGAGTCGCCGGTGATTTGTTTTGAGGGTCTTGCACGCCGGGGTGCAGGATTTGTCCGGGCAGGCGCCCGCCTTTTCCCAGCGACCACATTCCATCGCGTACATGTTTGCCGTCGGGCCGCCCACATCCTGGACGATCCCCTTGAATTCTGGCATCGCGACCATCCGGGTCACTTCGCGGACGATGGATTCAATGCTCCGGCTCTGGATAATCCGTCCCTGGTGGTGGGTAAGGGCGCAGAATGAACAACCCCCGAAGCAGCCCCGGTGGCTGACAACCGAGAACTGCACCGGTTCAAGCGCCGGGACCGGCTTCTGGTACGACGGGTGGGCCCGGCGGGAGAATGGCAGTTCGTAGATATGGTCAAGTTCGGCCGTCGTGAGGGGGAGGGTCGGGGGGTTCTGGACGATCACCGTCTTCGGATGGGGCTGGACGACCGGTCTTCCCCGGACCGGGTTCTGTTCCCGGTAGTGGGTTGTAAACGCCCGGGCGTACGCGGCCTTGTCTGAAGAGACTTCCGTAAAACCGGGGATTTCAACAATGCCTTCCGGCCGGGCGGTGCGCCACTCTGCGATGTCCAGCGTATATGCAGTGCCCCGGATATCCCGCAGCGACCGAACCGGTTCCCCGGCATCCAGCCGTCGGGCGATCTCGACCATCTGCCGCTCACCCATGCCGTAGACCAGAAGGGTAGCCGGGGCATCGGCAAGGATCGACTGGCGTACCCGGTCCTGCCAGTAATCGTAGTGCGCAAACCTGCGCAGGCTCGCCTCGATGCCCCCGATAACGATCGGGACGTCGGGATATGCCCCATGCACCCGGTTTGTGTACACAATGGTCGCCCGGTCCGGGCGCCGGGGCATCCCGCCGGGCGAGTACACATCGGAACTTCGCCGTTTCAGATTCGGCGTAAGGTTGTTAACCATCGAGTCGACATTGCCGGACGAGATGCCAAAAAAGAGCCGTGGTTTTCCCAGAACCGTAACGTCCCGGTCGGTTTTCCAGTCCGGCTGGGCGATAATGGCGACAGAAAGTCCCGCGTCCCAGAGAACACGGCCGATGAGCGCCGTGCCAAATGACGGATGGTCAACGTATGCATCACCGGTGACAAGGATAATATCGAACTGATCGATGCCAAGAGCCTTTCCCTCTTTGAGGGAGATGGGAAGAAACGGGGGCTGGGATCTCATAAAAACCGGGGATTTGTGCGGCTCATGCCCGTGGCCGCCGGGTCAGGTCGCGGATAATCTCGGCAAGTCCCCCTGATGTGCCCTCTTCTTCCTTTGCTGTCTCTTCCTCTTTGGGCACGGGCTTTTCTGTCGGTGCGCTTTCCTTCTCGTGCGGCGGGGACGCCTTTAAGGTCGCCTCATCTCTTGTATGGACCGGCAGGAACACCCGGGTCTTTTCATCGAAGACGCGGCGGATGTCAAGCCCGGTAAATTCGAGAATGACTGCCTCGGCAACGATGTAGGTGACTGCTTTTTCCCGCAGGCACCCGGTCAGCGCGTGCCCGGCCCGGCCGACCGACGCGTGGTAGTGGATAAAAGGACCGTCATCACCCGGGCAGATGGTGCCGATGCCCACCATTTCCCAGCCACCTTCAAACATGACATGATGCGGCTCGGGAGGAAGGATCACTTCCTCTGGACCGGTTACCATTCGCCCCTGCCTGAGTGCGCCAAGAAAAAGAATGGTGCCTGTCTGTACCGATTTATTCCGTATGAACTCGTGCATGACAGCCAGAAAATCTTCGCCGTCATCGATCCTCACGACAAAAACCCTGCCGAGCCGACCTTCAGAATATTGCATATACGCGCTCTTTTTATTGTATCCGGGTATTCATAGGATTGACGTAGATTTATATCTCTTTTCCTTAAAAAGAGGAAAAATCCCGGTTCCCGGCCGGCGCTGTACTGGATGGAAGTGAAAACTGCCGCGCCGCTTATCTTCCCCTAGCCCCGCCGCCACCGAACCCTCCGCCTCCACCAAAGCCGCCGCCAAAGCCCCCTCTTCCTCCAAACCCGCCGCGGGGACCTCCCTGGTTCATGGGCATAAAGGTGCTGATCGGCAGGAACATGGAGCTCATACCCATAACCCCGACCGGTACCCCGGTATCTGCGACCGTGATATTGAGGGCCTTCATTGCCTGTTCTACTTTGTCACCAACACCCAGTGCCGTACCGTAGACCAGCCAGTCTCCCCACATCGGGAGATCCTCCGGGGCATATTTCCGGATCATGGCAAGATCGGACAAGAAGTGCGCAAATGCATCCCATTCCAGCTTGTCCTTATAATGATCCTCTTTCCAGTGTCCGAACAGGGTTGATGGCGCACACCAAGCAATAACCAGCTGCACGATCACAATGACCAGGAGCACCACTGCAGGATACAGGATGAAGGATTGCATCGGTAGTATGAGCGCCAGCATGAATGTGATGGCACAGAGTACAACACTTATCGCAATAAACGGCGAGATATGATCCCTGCCATCCACCATGTATTCGTAGGCAATGGTGGTATCCGCCCGGGTCGTCACATCTGAGAGATTTCTCTGGTACTGCAGCGCTTTTTCCTCAGCAATACTGTTAACCTGCGCATTTCTGACCAGCGTTTTAAGGGTATCAGTATTGAGCACGCTGTTTTCTGAGAGACGCTGGATAAATGCAAGGACTCGTTGCTCATAGGGATCGTTTGTCGCCGTGGAAAGAACCCGGATCTCAGGACCTTTCCCTTCGCCGTTGGTGGTAATAGATATGAGTTTTCTCTTGTGCAGATCAAGGAGCGTAGCATAATAGCCGTCCTGATCGAAATCCAGCGCATCGTCTTTGAAGAGCAGGTTCACCTGCCAGGGCTTGAGTGCAGGGTTCGGGATGGTGCTCAGGTAGGTCGTAACGGTGAATTTTTTCTCCCGCCCGAAGTGGTAATAAATGAAGAGCAGGAGGAGCGGCACAAGAAGCACGGCTGCTTTTGCCAGATAATTCAGGAGTGTGGCAACCGTATAGGGCAGGTCATACCAGAAATTCGCAGATGCAGTCTGTGACTGCAGATTCGAAGCATTGCTCCGGAATCCCGGCATCTGGCCAAATCCATTTTCGCCTGCCAGCATTTCAACGGCGATATTCTCATTTTCTGCGGCACTTCCGGTAATCGTATAGGTGTCCCCGGTTTTTTCAGCGGAAAGGGAGGGGGGGTACACAAAGATCTGCTCAACGCCGTCTGCCGGCACTGTGATCCTGATATACTGGTAGGGGATATGATTCGACCCGGCGAATTGGAGGTTGAGATGGGCAGTTGTCCCGTCATCCTCAATGGGTGGATGAACCACATACGTGGATTCGACCGTATAGGTTCCCTCGGAATAGTAATCCGGGTTAAAGATGCCCACTTCGTTTATATCAGCCAGACTACCGATCTGCTCTTTTACTGACGCAGCGGAGGTACCGGTTACTGCAACATCAGAAGACGTATCCTTTGCATATCCAAAGGAACCGGGTGGCGGTACAATCGATTCAAACTGAACATACGGCTCGGAGCTGCTTGCGAATGTCAGCATCGAGTCCCACGAACGGTACAGCATACGGTATTCTCCGGACGAATGCACATTGTAAATGTACTGCTCCTGCAGGGTACCGTTATCGTACAGTGTTGCTGTATACGAGTTGACGACAAGGTCTCCCTGGAGGAGAGGTGGAACCACAGTTACAAGGATCAGGGCTGCGATGCCCAGAACAAGAGCGACAATGACAATGCCGGCGATCTGCCGTGTTTCACCCACGACAACTCCCCCTCAGAACTCGATTTTCGGGGGAGTCTTGATCTCTTCTTCGAACTGGAGGTATTCAAGCTTCGGCAGGTGAATCAGGTGCCCGATGAAATTCGAGGGGATTGTGTCCATCATCGTGTTGAACTCCTGCGAGATGTTGTTGTAGGTATACCGCTGGCGGGCGATCTCGTCCTCGAGGCCTTTGACCGAATCCATGAGCGAGGTGACGGTCTGGGAAGTCTTTAATTCAGGATAGTTTTCGGCCACGGCAAGCAGGCGCCCGAAGATGGAACGGGACTCGGCCTCAACCTTGTTGAGGTCCCCGGGGCCTGCCGTTGCGACGCTTGCCCGCATGGCGGTAACTTTGGTAAAGGTCTCCTGCTCGAACTTTGCGTAGCTCTTGACTGCACCGAGTAGCTGCTCGATCATGTCCAGACGCTTTTTCATCGCGACCCGGATCTGCCCGAGGGTTGCCTCTGACGAATTTTTCAGGGAATAGAACCGGTTGTATATCCCGACTGCCCAAAGGACAAGGCCGATGATAACAATGACGACGACGGCAAGAATGATCCAGCCAATGATGTCTCCAAGCATGTGTTCTCAGTACTGATGATCCCGGCACTAGATAATAAATGAGGTTGCAGGACACTTTTGACAGAGACGCTCAGATAAAAACAATTTAAAAAAGATTCTTGGAATTTTTAGTAATCTTATGGGAGTGTCAGGGTTCCGACAACCCTGAGCTTGCCGCCTTCAAGGTAATTGAGCACCACCCGGGCGCCGGGGGGGTACACCAGTTCTTTTTCAAGGGTAAACGTGAGTTCAGGCATCCTCCAGTCTCCTTCTGCCGACACCTTGGTGAGGTGGGCGGGCACAAACTGCATCCAGTGGCCAAGATAGATCACCATGTCTTCCTTTAACGGCGCCGGCCAGTACTTGACCAGCTGCGCTTTGCCGGTGACAGTGGTCGAACACTTTACTGCTGGATCGTTTGTGAGGACGTAGCCACGGTCGAAGTCTTCTGCCTCCACTCCCTTGAGGGCCAGCCCGACACGGTCGCCTGCAACCGCGATCTCCGCGTCATCCTCGTGCTTCTGGATGGAGCGGACCTGAGCGGTCTTTGTGGTCGGGAGTACCTTTAACAAATCGTGCTTTTTGATTACACCATGGGAGACGCACCCGAGGACAACTGTGCCGACACCCTTGACATTGAAGTGGTGATCGATGGGAACGGCCCCGGTGGCGGCCCCTTCCTTTACTTTCTGGTGAGCGGTCATCTTAGTGGCGGCGTCGAGCAGTTTCTCCCGTAAGCCGAGCGGATCGTTTTCGATGACCTCGTAGTGCTCAAGGACCGTGCCTTTGATGAGCGGGGCGATCTGGTCAGGAGTCAGGTAATTTTTGAAAATAATATACCCGCTCGCTTTTCCTGCGCACTGGAGCATCAGGACGGTCTCCCCGAACGTCGCGTTGATCTCGTCAACCACGAAAACCACGCGGTCCGCAAGGGAGATCGCATAGAACAGCGAGGAGAGTTTTTCCGGATACCGCGTGGGTTCGATGAAGGTGACCGTTGATCCGCCTTTTTCAAGATTATAGAAGGTGATGTCACTTGTGGTCCCCTTCTTCCCCAGATCGTCGGCATAGCCGTTCGGGGCAAGGACAGCGACGGTGATATTGGACATGGTAGTATTGTTAGGATGCCGGAGGATATGAGGATTTTTTACCGGAACAAACGGGTCTCCTTGACAGAAGAGTTACGTGCGGAACCGCAGGTCTCAGGTAAAAATTAAAAAAAACTGCCCGCCGGTTCACCGCTTCTTCTTTTTTGAACCCTCCACACGCTCTTTGGGAACGGCATCCATGGATGCAAGGTACTGTTCGATCTGCCTGCGCCTGATGAGCAGGACAAGTATCGCCACCACGCCGATGATGGCCAGCGCACCGCCAATTTTTGCATCGGTGGGATCGAAGGTGAATGTGACATCTGATGTGTCCGATGTCATCACGCCGGCAACCAGGTTTCCGGCATGGGATGCGTCTTGGCCATTGACCTTCCACCCGGGATAATAGGTGGTTTTGAGGACCACGGCGTCCCCGGCCTGGAAATTCCCTGAGACCCTGACCACATCGGGTGAGAAGGTATCAATTTTTACCGGAATGACCTGGGTATCCCTGACGAGAAATACATTAGGAAGGACATGGTCCGGCTGATATACGGATATATTATTTACCTTAAACGAGACGTTTTCAAGATTCTGGTTGCCGTTCTCAAGGTACTGGTCATCGACAATATAATCGGCAGTATAATACGTGACATTCCCGATGGTATAGACGTCCCCGGGCAGGGGCATAAGGTAATTCGGGTAATACGCCCTCACCGGATGTATACCGTTTTTCAAAAACCAGTAGGTGAAATCCTGGTGCTGGAACGGCCATCCCGTCTCAAGGACCCAGATCTGCGATTCGCTTGTATTAAGCGATTGAATTTTTTCAACTATCGGGATGGCGGAACTGTTTTCCAGGTTCGGGTTGGAAACAGACTGGTAGCTCAGATTTCCCATGGTCGTAATACAGAGACCCACCAGGAGCAGCCCGCAAAATAGGGGGTATGATTTCACCGGGCGGTGGATGCGATCGCGGTTGAAAAAGAGGAGGGCGGCACAGACAATCCCCACGATCGCGACTGTCTGAATTCCTGTACTGATGTTTATCCCTGCAAAGTTCTGAAATATAAGGACTGCATCAATAAGCAGTGCGGCCGTAAAGAAAAAAGCCAGGTTTTTCGGGGTTGCGTAATTGAAATACAACATGGCGACAAACGCTGCAACCAGAGCTAGGGAAATCCATGTATCTGCCGTTCCGGCAGTTTGATATGGCAGTTCCAGAAATTTCAGGAGTACAAGGGCGATAACGCCGTATAGGATATTTTTTTTCTGCCCGGGTGAGAGGACAAACAGTTCACCGCTCTTGATCCGGTTGACCAGGATATCTAGACCGTACGCCGAAAAAAGGAGGATTATGGGAAGGAGGGCGCCTAACATGCGTCCTGCTACGCGGAAATTGGAAAGAGCGGGAAGCAGGTGAATGAAGGACAACAGCGAGTTTCCCCCGTCTGCCCAGACAAACACGAAGAGGAATGCAAAAAATGCCGGAATCGTCCAGTCTTCCCGACCATACACGAGTGCAATAATTAACAGCAGGACCGGAATAATCCCGATTAGGGCCATGCTCTCATAAGTACTGAAGGCATGATCGATGGGTGTGCCAATAATATAGGAAGCGAGGTTGTTTTCGAGAAAACCGCCATCACCGACCGGGTTGATGACATCGATCCTGCCCAACGCGTTCATGGCATCAAGTATCGGGATGAGTTCCACGCAGAGCAGTAGGGTGCCGGTGACCGCTGCGATAAAAAGAGCGATAAATTTACGGTTGCTCAGTTTTTTCCGGATCAGGTAATACAGGAAAAAAATGCCGAGAATTCCGCAACTATAAAAGAGATAATAGACCGCACCGGTGAAAAATATCAGGGCAAAAGAGACAGAGAAAAGGATTATATTCACTGCCGAGGTATCGTTCTCCCAGGTCATCTTAAAAAATGCATAATACATCAGGGGGATCCAGGTCAGCGCATAAATAATGGACAAGTGACCGGCGTCCACCCGGGACAGGAGAATCCCTGAAAAAAGATACACCGTGGAAAAGATCATACGGGTTTCGGGTTTCCGGGTGACCAGCCCGGCCAGCAGGAAAAAGAACAGGTATGCCACAAACAGGTGAATGAGAGTAAACCAGTTTGTTATATAGATATCCTGGACCTCCAGGATGCTGGGGATAAAGGTGGGATAAAATTCCTGCGATAGTGCAAGTGCATATTCCGGAATCCCTTGGATCCAGTTGGAATTCCAGAGGGCAAAGGGATCTTTTGCAAGCGAGAGTTCTGTGTTAACACCAAGGAGTGTATCATATTTGCTCGATATGAACCCCTGATTCGGCGAAACAACGGAAGGGAATGCTACCAGTAAAAGCACCAGTGGCAAAATAAGATAGCAGATTTCTTTTGCGGAAATATTACTGTTTTTTATCAACTTAAGATTCATCCGTTCCACCAATATTATCGATGTTGTCTATTGAATGTCTTTTGCCGGAAAACATCCATAAAATCATACAGAAGGTATGAGTACCCATCTGATTCTTATTGTTTATTCTTCTGTATAGGATCAGATATATTTTTTTAAACGATAATTACAAAATGGATCTGTAGGGTTCCTCAGCAATAATCAGAATAGCCAAGGATACCAGTACTCTCGAGAGGAGATAAGGGATTTCTTTGCATTTGATCCCCCTTACCTGATGCCCTGTATTTTCTAGCCATGAGGGACTCCCTGAATCTTCGTTTCAGGACTGATAAAGTCTTCTTCGGTATTCCCCGGAGATTTGTTTACGTTTTTTGTTTCTGATTGGGATAAGCGAACATGAATTCAGGGACTTGTGGATCAATTGGTGGATCTCTTCAGAATCGTATCATTTATCCATGACATAGAGGTCATAGTGTCTGATCCTATGACATTGTTTCAGGAGTTTTTCAGTGTTGTGAGATATTATGGACCGGATGCCGGGAGATTTTCAGGCCGGTGAGAATCTGTCGATCGGTATCAACAGATATCGAGGTTTTCAGGAACCCTTTTCTCATCTTACCGGTTCTCCAGAAATAGGAATGACGAGCATAGATCTGGTAAATACAAATGGGTCGTTTGGGTACAGAGGATCTTCTCACCGCAGTCACAGAATAATTTCATGAGCCGATTGAGTAACCGGGTGATTGTCGAGGATCGGATCCGTTGACAACACGTATGGAGCGTTGTGAGATGAGGTACCTCATGGAGCCGGGTCTTCTTCTGGAAAGAATCCATAATCTTAGTGAGTTCTACGGTATACCGTTAATCTACAGAAGGGTACTTTTTCAGGGAAAGAAGGATGAGTAATTGATGTTGGGAATAGGTCTTTCTTGAGAATTTGGAGGAGGGGTGGGTATGCAGGAATCTTTGATTAAACTAGGGAATAATTCAATACACCTGAGATACCGGTTCGTTGATTTTTAATGATCTCTTAGCTGGATATGAGCATAAACCGTGTAAGGAGATACCGTACTTTAGATCTTTCGTTCGTCGTTACAACTCTTTTTTCGATTGGGGGGTTTCAGAGCCCCATTTTCCACGTCATTCGCCGGTTCACCCAGAAATTCCATGCAAACGCGACCAGAATCCCAAGGAGATCGGCAATCCGGTAATCAATGCCGATCTGGGTCGCAAGGACATTAAGAATGACAAAATTAATGGCGGCCCCGCCGATAGACACTACCTGAAACGAGAGGAGGCGCAGCCACCGGTGCGGCAGGGCATGCCGGCTGTCGGATTTGAACGTCCAGAGATCGTTCCAGATAAAATTGCTCAGTATCGAGAGCTCGATCGCAATAATACCCGAAACCCACAGGGAGAGATGAACATATTCCTTGAGATAAATGAGCAGGCCCTCATTAACGATAATGCCCGATAACCCCACCACCCCGAACTTAAAGAGTTTCATCCATTCTTGCCAGACAACACTCTCGTGATGGTTCCAGGAAAACCGTGCATTATCGATCACCTGTCCGGCGTACTCAATAATTGTCTGTCCCTTGAGTTTGCTCGACCCGATCGCACGATCCACAAATTCGAAAGGGATCTCTTTTTCTTTCTTCCAGGTACCCTTGCCGAGCACTTCAAGCAGGATCTTATAACCCCTGGGCCTGAGTGGCGCATGCTCGACAACACTCTTTTTTACTGCAAAAAAGCCGCTGACCGGGTCCCGGATTTCAGGAAAGAGCAGCCGACCGAGGAATGTAGCACCCATCGATAGAATGCGCCGTTTGAGCGGCCACTTTTTTATCCCGCCACCTTCCATGTACCGGCTTCCAATGACCAGATCGTTTCCGGCGCGGATCTCTGCAAGCATAACCGGAATAAGTGCAGGGGGATGAGAGAGATCGGCATCCATCACGAGAAAGATATCAGATTGAGCCTGGCGGAATCCTTCAACGACCGACTGGGAGAGCCCATGGTCCTGTTGCCGGACAACAAGGTTAAGATTTGGTTTTTGGTTTTTGAGATCACGGACAATGTCAATGGTCCTATCGGGAGAATTATCATCCACAACAAGAATCTCCCCGCGGATAGCGTTCCGGAAAAATATCGCATCAACTTCCGCAATGATGGTGCCTATGGTTGACTCTTCCCTGAATGTGGGGATAATTACAGTAAGATCATACATGAAGAAACTCACGCATCAGGTAGATGTAAAGAGGTAGATCCCGGTATCCTGGCCTGCTAAACGGGTATTATTTTGGAGCCACGCAACGGCATCGCCGTCCGGGTCTGCGGCGCTGATATCCCCTGTCACGACAAAATACATCGTACTGTTACCCTTTTGGGAATAGATCTTTTCAAGGTCCTGACTGGTGGTGGCCTCGTATTCCCGTGTGTTGTCCTTTGCCGAGGAATAATAGTAATCGAGGGGTTGGGCAATGTACCCGGGAACTGAAACGATTGCATCACCGGGATTGGCCTTTTCCTGGAGTGCTTCCGAAAAACCTCTCCAGTCATCCTTGGAATATCCGGAATAATACCCGGCCAGCACCGGTGCGCTGATAATAAAGAGAACAACGATAAAACCATACACCACGGCTTGGTTACACCAGAAGGAATAAAAAACCCGGTACGAGACCGCAATACCGATGAAAAAAAGGATGCTTAAAAATATGAGATATCGGGGCTCCATCGGCATCTTGAACGAGAGGATGTAGCTGACAACAAAGGTAAGAACGGTGAGTAGGACAAGGAAAATTCCTTTGTTCTTATCGATACGAAATGCCTGAACGATCCCGATCACAAAGAGCGCGACCAGCACATACATCGCGATCTCGTTAAACCCGGAGATCTGATTGAAGGTCTCGGAGATTATTTCCAGACCCTGAATCCCGTACGTGGGCGCAGACGCAGTCCGCATTACGAAGAGCTGGAGGGTAACAAAAATCAGGGGAGACGTGAGGATAACAAAAACAACGATCCCGAAAACCAGCATTTTCAGGTTGTTGAGTTCGGTGCGGATCCGGGGCGCCCATTCGATGAGAGCATAGAGTACCAGCGCCGCGATCATCACGAAGGCATAGAAGTGCGCCCAGAAGGCCAATGCCGAAAAAGCACCAAAAAGCGCCCAGTGCTGCAGGCTGCCGGATTTCATAGCCTTAAGGAAAAAAATTGTCGCAAGTGCGATGAAAAAGAGCATCATCATATAGGCCCGTGCTTCCTGCGAATAATAGATCAGGAACGGGGAGATTGCACATACAGCGGCAGCGATGATGCCCGTATTCCTGTCGAGGAATTCCTTCCCGATCACATAAAAAAGTGGGATCGTAAGAACGCCGAGCAGGGCAGGGATAAAGCGCAGGATGATCTCGTTATTCCCAAGCATGAGCATGATGTGTTCGATCCAGTAAAAGAGCGGTGGGTTAAACTCGCCATTAGCGGTTACCTGCCAGATTTCCGCAATGGACTTTACTGATATGGAATAGGTGGATGCTTCATCGAGCCAGAGGGAGTTATACCCGAGATTGTAGAACCTCAGGAAAAGACCGATGACCGTAAGAATAATGAGTGTCTGGATGTACCGGCTTGCAGTTATAACCGATTTTATATTTTCAAGGGACAGGTCCCGGAACGTTTTGATGGGTGATACATATCCCATGTCAAGATCGCACTCTCGGGCATAACCCTGTTTTTTCCCTGGTGCTCTACCCTCTTTTCTCTTTGCCATGGCGCTCACTATCTATTTGTCAAGATTCAGATATAACTTGCCGGGCTTGTTCCCAAAATGATCATAAATATTACTGACGGCATTGGCAGAACCAGGTATTATGTGGAGTTCTGTTCCGGCAGAGGTGCGCCCACCGGAGGGACGCCCAGTGCTACAAGGAGTTCGTTTTTATCCGTCACCACCCTTGTCGCCTGCTCGAGCATGAGGTTCACCCGTTCGTGCCTCCCGGCCATCCTGAAATCGGTCCTGATGGCAATGACCGGTTTTTTAAGTGCTGCTGCATACCCCATCTCCCATGCGGTTCCCGAGTCTGCATCCGCCCCGTCAATGATCGCAACCATGATGTCCGCATCGCGGATCGCTCTCCTGTTGCGGTTGTAAATCTGTGCATACTCCTGTTTGTCCCTTACTGAATGGTTGTCCCCGGTGTCCTGCGGGAGATAGACTTCATAATAATGAGCCCGAAGCAGCTCTGCAATGACTGTGTTGTAGGAACGCTCGGCTTCTGAAAAAAGTGGGGCGGCAAGGTAGATCCGGTATTTCGAGAATTCGGCGACATCCTGTGCCGGTATATCCGGAAATTTTACGTAAAATACCCCCCGACCGGATCTCTTGGCGGATTTGTCACCTTCTGCACCATAATAGGTGCTCGTGACACCGCAGGTGGGTGATGAGTTCACGCCAAGGATACAGAGCGGCGATCCCCGTTCTTTGATAATCATGTTCACCTGTCCGCACAGCCCTTCGAGAAGCGTACCAAATTCCGGGGTATTGAGGCGTTCAAGAAAGGTACCGGGCTTCCGGTCCGGGCCGAGGTACAGGGTCTCGGGGCACGGAAGGGGCACAACGTCTATCCCGAACTTTCTGCAGCGTCCGATGGAACGTGCAAACAATGCAATATCAGAGGGATGTGTAATACCTTTTGCCCGCAGGGAGGGGTTGAGGATGCAGGGGGAACAGAGCACGTACATTATACAGTGTGTGCACGCACACAATAATCAATGATTCCGCTGGTTGCCTACCGGGACAACAGCTGCGATCCCCGCAAATGTACGGTAAAGAAACTGGAGCGGGCCGGCTTTTTAAGGATCGTAAAAAAAATTTCGCAGATCCCCAGAAACACCCTGCTGCTCGACCCGACCGCCGAGCAGGCGCTCTCTCCCGCAGACAAGCACGTAAAATCCATTACTGCTCTGGACTGCTCATGGGAGGTGCTGGATACCGGTTCGGTCAGGTCGTGGAGGATCCGACGGGCACTCCCCTTCCTGATGGCGGCAAACCCGGTCAACTTTGGCAGACCCTGCAAGCTCACGTCCATTGAGGCTCTCGCCGCTTCGCTCTATATCCTTGGCGAGCAGGAACGGGCGGCACAGATCCTCGGTTGTGTCAGCTGGGGCATCCGGTTTCTGGAGGTCAACAGGGAACCGCTGGAACTGTATGCTACGGCAAAGGACAGCACTGAAGTGGTGAAGTACCAGGCCTTGTTTTTATAAGAAGTACCCCAAGTAACAGAAATTCCGGGCTATAATATACAAAAGCCGAAATCCCGGGACTGAGAGGAGTATAAGTTTACTGTTGATACTGAAACCGAAAGTCTCTGGATCCCTTGTTTCAGAGATGACTGCCTGAGGAAAAACTCTGCCGGCCAAATCAAGTAACCTTTATCTCATCTGGTTCCTACAGTTCCGGTATATGATCAAGGTGGCCATCAACGGGTACGGTACCATCGGAAAGCGTGTCGCCGATGCGATTGCAGCCCAGAAGGATATGAAAGTGATCGGCGTCTCAAAGACTCGCCCGAACGCCGAGGCATTCATAGCAAAACAGCGGGGATACCCCCTCTACATCGCGGATCTCTCAAAGAAGGCGGCGTTTGAAAAAGCAGGCCTCGCTGTTGCCGGTTCGGTCGAGGACATGTGCAAGGCAGCCGATGTGATTGTTGACGCGACACCCGGGGATGTGGGTGCAACCAACAAGCCGCTCTACGAGAAACTCGGGAAAAAGGCACTCTGGCAGGGTGGCGAAGACCACGAAGTTGCCGGGTTCTCCTTTAATTCGTCCTGCAATTTCAAGGATGCCATCGGCCGGCAGTTTGTCCGGGTCGTCTCGTGCAACACCACCGGCCTCTGCCGGATCATCCACGAGATCGACAAGGCGTTCGGTGTCGAGCACGTCCACGCGATCATGGTGCGCAGGGGATCCGACCCCGGCGAGATCAAGAAAGGGCCGATCGACGCGGTCGTTCTCGACCCGGTGACGGTCCCGAGCCACCACGGCCCTGATGTGCAGACCGTGCTCCCCCACATCTCGATCACGACCATGGCGATGATCGTCCCGACCACGATGATGCACATGCACGCGATCCGGATCACGACCAAAAAAGACGTGAACCGGGAGAAAGTGATCGAGCTCATAAAAAATCATCCCCGCATGGGCCTCGTGAAGAAAACCGCTGGTATCAGGAGCACCGCAGAGCTCAAGGAATTTGCCATGGACCTTGGCCGGCAGCGGGCGGATCTCTACGAGAACTGCATCTTCGAAGACTCCATCTACGCCGATAAAAAAGAGCTCTGCTTCTTCCAGGCTATCCATCAGGAGGCGGACGTCGTTGTTGAGAACGTCGACGCGATCCGTGCGATGACCGGCCTCGCCAAAGATGCGGCAACTTCCATAAAACTCACGAACGACGCGCTCCACTTTATCCCCATCCAGAATAACCATTAACAACCCGTTGAAGAGATCTTGGAAACTATGTAGTGAGAAGAAAAGTAAAACCCGTCGGCCAGACAGTCTTCCAAACTAGGGTCGACGGGTTGGGAGCTCCACGATGTCTGTGAAAAACCCCTCAAATATAGTAAGGTGGCTGATCCTATTATTTCTTACCCTAGGATTTTTAATAATCGAGCTGCCCTGCTTGGCATCTGATCTCGATTTGCCCCAAAAAACATACATGATGATTGAGCGATTTGGCTTGCTTGAGGCTGTTCTTTTATTGTACATTTTTCATTTGGAGACAATTAAGCGGGTTTTACAAGTTATTGAAGGATTCGATTAATTATTTCATTTTTACTGCGAATCACGAGAATAATATAAACTCCCTTCACACATTCTTTTCTGCAATGGACACATTCGAACGGGTTACCCGGAACACCGTTGAAGTCGTCACCGAAGACGAACTCCGCGCTCTTCTGGCTAGGCCCACAAAGAAGGTTTACGCAGGGTACGAGCCAAGCGGCGAGATCCACCTTGGCCACCTTGTCACGGTCAACAAGCTTGTCGATCTCCAAGCAGCAGGCTTTGAGGTCACGGTCCTCCTAGCCGATCTTCATGCGTTCCTCAACCGGAAAGGGACCATGGAAAAGGTCGGGGAACTCGCCGAGTACAACCGCCGCTGTTTTGAGGGGCTCGGCCTTATGAACGTAAAATACGTGCTCGGTTCCGATCTCCAGCTCAACCGCGAGTACGAGCTGCTCGTCCACCAGCTTTCCCAGCAGATCACCCTTGCCCGGGCGACCCGGAGCATGGACGAAGTGGGACGACAGATGGACCACCCGACCGTTTCGCAGATGGTCTACCCGATCATGCAGATGGCGGATATCGCGATGCTCGGCGTTGACGCCGCAGTCGGCGGGATCGACCAGCGGAAGATCCACATGCTCGCCCGGGAGCACCTGCCAAACTTCAAATTCCCTTCCCCGGTCTGCATCCACACGCCGATCTTAAACGGCCTTGATGGGAAAAAGATGTCCTCCTCGCAGGGCAATTATATCTCGGTCGCCGACAGCGAAGACGAGATCAAAAAGAAGTGCCAGAAGGCATTCTGCCCGCTGGAGATTCCCGAGAACCCGATCCTCCAGATCTTCCAGTACCATATCTTCCCCCGCCTTCCCGAGATCACCATAAAGCGGCCGGAAAAATTCGGTGGCGATAGGACCTTTACCGGATACGCGGATCTCGAAGCTGCCTATGGCAAAGGGGAGATTCACCCGCTCGACCTCAAGAAAGCCTGCGGCGAGGGACTGGTCGAGATCCTTGCACCGGTGCGCGAATATATACGCTAGGGCAAAAAGATACGTGTCTGAAACAGCCGGGGATGACACGTGAGCATCGAACAGCAGGAAGAAGCATTCGACCAGCGCCTCGCTGAGATGGGGATCCGCATAAAAGATGCGAACAACCTCAAGGTCAGCGAGAATGTCTTTGACGAGGTCACCCTCCTTGCCTTGTACAAGCTCGTCCACAAGAAATGGCTCACCGCGATTGGCGGCTCCATCAGCACCGGGAAAGAGGCCAATGTTTTTCTGGGGGACCGGGAGGATCAGGCAGTCGCCATCAAGATCTACCGGATCCAGTCGGCAAATTTCACCACCATGAGTTCGTACATCACCGGGGACCGCCGGTTCTCCCATGTAAAAAAGTCCAAAAAGGAGCTCATCTTTGCGTGGACAAGAAAAGAGTTCTCTAATCTTGCCCGGGCAAAAGAGGCAGGACTTCCTGTCCCGGAGCCGCTGGTGTGGGACAGGAATATTCTCATCATGTCCTTTCTTGGCGATGGCGAATGTTCGTATCCCCAGCTGCGGAGTGCGGAGATCGACAAACCTGCGGAAGTCTACGAGAACATTATGGCGATGATCGACACGCTGTATAACAAGGCAGAACTGGTGCATGGTGACTTAAGCGAGTTCAATATATTGTACAGTGACCAACCATATCTCATCGATATGGGTCAGTCGGTCACCCGCGACCACCCGCGTGCCCTCCAGTTCCTGATGCGGGACATCCGCAATATGAACAGGTTCTTTAAAAAGAAGGGCTGCGAAGTAAAAACTGAATATGAGATCTTCAACGCGGTGACCGGTCTCAACGTTTCACAACCATGACACGCATCAGCATCATCTCCAGAAAGAACGGTATAACCTGCGATAAGAATGTCGGGCAGTCCGCGAGAAAGGTGACAGAACCATGATACAGGAATTAAAAGTTGGAACAAGCAGGGTGGGCGTCCTCATCGGGAAGGGCGGGGCGACAAAAAAAGAGCTCGAATCAAAGACCCACACGGCTATCTCCATCGACAGCAAGGAAGGGCTTGTAAAAGTCGAAGGGGCAGAGGAGAACGCAATCCCGCTCCTTCGTGCGGTCGAGATCATCAACGCCATCAACGCCGGGTTCTCGCCCGAGCGTGCCTTCGAGATGATCGAAGATGAGGATCTCCTGCTCGATATCATCGATCTCTCCAGAGCGGCCGACAACCCCAAGCAGCTCGACCGGCTCCGCGGGCGGATCATCGGGAAAGACGGCCGGGCCCGCGAGCAGATCGAGAACATGACCGATGTGGATCTCTCGGTCTTTGGTCACACGGTGGCCCTCATCGGCTACCCTGAACAGATGAAGGTCGCCCGGGCGGCCATCGACATGCTCATAGAGGGCGTTCCCCACGAGAACGTCTTTGCGTTCCTTGACAAGAAGAAAAAAGAGGCAAAGCAGGACATGATCAGCTATTACTACTGAGGCACTTCCGCCTCCCGCACCCCTTCTTTTTTATGCAGACCGCTAAAACGGTACCGGGCAACCAGTCCGGAAACCCGCACGCGACTCGGTGCCGGGCCTCGGGCGGGGAACACCGTTTGCTAGGTAAAATCCGCAAAAAACAATTCAACCGGCAATAAACGATAACAGGCAGTTTAAAAAACGATAGCGATGGGAACCCCCATGCAGATACAGGACCTTGCCATACCCGATACCCTCAAACAGCAGTACCTCGGGCTCGGCATCCTTGAACTCTACCCGCCGCAGGCCACCTGTATCGAGAAAGGGCTGCTTGACGGCAAAAACCTCCTTGTTGCGATCCCGACCGCGAGCGGGAAGACACTGATTGCAGAGATGGCGATGCACTGCCACATCGCAGCCGGGGGAAAGTGTCTCTATATCGTCCCGCTCAAAGCCCTTGCCTCGGAAAAATATGACGAATTTGGCAACAAGGGTGTCCGGGTCGGCATCTCCACCGGGGACCTCGACCGGCGCGACGATGCCCTGGGGAAAAACGACATTATAGTCGCGACGAGTGAGAAGGTGGACTCACTTTTAAGGAACGGCGCACGCTGGATCCCGGAGATCACGCTTGTTGTCGTCGATGAAGTCCACCTGATCGATTCCCCGGACCGGGGCCCGACGCTCGAGATGGTGATCGCAAAGATGCGGTACCGAAACCCTGCCATGCAGATCATTGGCCTTTCAGCGACCATCGGGAACCCGAAGATGCTTGCCGGGTGGCTCGATGCAGAACTGGTCACGAGCTCGTGGCGGCCGGTGGACCTGCGCCAGGGCGTCTTTTACGACAACAAAATCCAGTTCGAAGAGGGGACGCGGCCCATAAAACAGGTCTCCAGGAACTACGATGATCTCAACCTCTGCCTGGACACGATTGCCGAGGGGGGACAGTGCCTTGTCTTTGTCTCGTCGCGCCGGAACGCCGAGGCGTTTGCAAAACGGGCGGCCGGCGCGATAAAGAGCGAGGACCCGGCGCTTGCCGCGTGTTCCGATCGCCTTCTGGCCGGTACCCCGACAGAGATGATAAAGACCCTTGCCGCGTGCGTCGCAAAAGGGGCGGCCTTCCACCATGCGGGCTTAAGCCGGAACGAACGGTCCGTCGTGGAAGAGGCGTTCCGCAAAGGCTGGCTCAAGTGCATCTCTTCCACACCGACCCTCGCTGCGGGACTCAACCTGCCCGCCCGCCGGGTGATCATCCGCGACTATCTCCGGTTCTCGGCAGGCGAGGGCATGCAGCCGATCCCGGTCAGCGAGTACCGGCAGATGGCGGGAAGGGCCGGCCGGCCCCGGCTCGATCCGTACGGCGAGGCCGTACTGATCGCAAAGGAAGCCGAGCAGGTGCCGGAACTTTTCGAATGCTATATCGAAGCGGCCGCTGATGACGTCCATTCCCGGATCGCCGAGCCGACCGCACTCTACACGCATGTCCTTTCCCTTATTGCCTCGGGTTTTGCAAAGACCCGGGACGAGCTTTCAGAGTTCATGAACCGCTCGTTTTACGTCCACGAACACAAGCAGGGCCGGCTCATGCACCGGACGGTGGATGCCGCGCTTGAGTTTTTGATCTCGGCAGAAATGATCCTGGAAGTCGGGGAGCACCTTGGAGCCACCGAACTTGGCACCCTAGTTTCGCGGATGTATATTGATCCCCGGAGTGCATCCTTGATCGTCACGACCCTGCGGGAAAAAGAGGAGTACGCGGATCTCGGCCTTATCCAGCTCATCTGCAGCACGCCCGATATGCCGACACTGTATGCGAAAAATTCCGATCTTGCCGCTCTGTCGCGGATGATGGAGGATAAGGGCGGCGAACTCTGGCTCCCGTTGCCTACGGATGATGAGGAGGTTGAGGGGTATTACCGCGCAGTAAAAACTGCGATGCTTCTTTCGGACTGGACCGATGAGCTCCCGGAAGAGAAGATCTGCGAACGGTATGCGGTCGGGCCAGGCGACGTGTTCGGGATGGTGGAGAGCATCAACTGGCTGCTGCACGCAACGAGCCAGCTGGCCCGGATGTTTGCCCCGAAGTTCTATCCGCAGATAGCAGAATGCGAGATCTGCATGAAGAACGGGATACGGCGCGAGCTGCTCCCGCTCATCAAACTTCGGGGCATCGGCCGCATCCGTGCCCGGCGGCTCGTCAATAATGGTATGACCACTCCGGAAGAGATCAAAAAACACCCGCGGGAGGACCTTGTTAAGATTCTCGGCCAGGGGATTGCGGATCAGATTTTTGACCAGATAGAACCAAGGAAGAGAAGTACGGATACGACACGCGTGAACGAGGAGAGACCTGCCGGCGGCCAGTCCACGCTGTTCCGTTTCGGGTGAGCCTGTGGAACCTGCACATTTGTCCTGCGAGATCGGGTATGCAGAGGTGACGATCCAAGATCGCACTGCCTTGCTTGGCGTGCTGCGGGAGATTGCCAAACGCTACACTGCCCACATCGTCTGTTTTGACGCGGAAAAACTGGCCGGTCGGGCGCACGCAGAGGCCGCACTCCAACATGCGCACCGGTCATTCGTACTGGGCGGCGCGATCTCCAACTCGTTTGAGATGGAAGCATTGCTTTACGCTGCCGGGACCCGGCAGTGTAGTGCGGCCGTCTCGTTTGGCCTCCACGAGGGCGAAAACCACCTGTACGTCTGCTGCTGCCCGGCACCGGAGGGTATCTTGAGGGATCTTGCCGTGCACATGCCGTTTGGCTGGGAGTCGGACGAGATCATATCCCCGCAAAAAGCCGCCCGGCTTGCAGTCCTTTTCGATATCACTCCTGAAGAAATCGCGGCGGTGGGTCACAATCGAATCCGGGATCTGGTGCTGGAAAGGGTAGCGCTGCTGGATGTCAGCAAATAACTGATGTCCCATCATCGGCGGCCTGTCATGATCCGTTGCTGGGCATAAACGCTGGGATATTTTCGCCAAAGAATCCTGCTGATGATGCCCGATGCCCACATTGCGTACCAATACAGAATGCCTGTGAGTAGTACCCAATCATCCCACGATCTTGTATACTACTAGTTCAGATCTGCGTGTGCATGGGGTAAGTCACTACAATAGTGGGTATAAAAGTACATCTGCCGGAAGAGACGTTGAGAGTCCCTGCGATTTTTGAGGTTTTCCTGTTATTCGGGTACGAAAATCAGAAAGTGGGTTATTTATTTGCATGGGAGAGGATATGAGAGATCTCCGGGACAATGAGCGTTTTCGTGGCGAGAGTAACTGCAGAGGTGGAACCGGGTATGCAGAAGACCACCCCTCCCTTGATCGTGCCGGCGATTGCCCGGGAGAGCATCGTAGATGTTCCGATCTCTTCGTAACTTTTCATCCGGAAGAGTTCCCCAAAGCCATCAATCTTTTTTTCGAGGAGCGGGGCAACAGCTTCGATAGTACAATCATCATGCGTCAACCCGGTACCACCATCGATGATGATACAATTGCAGGTTTTGAGTGCCAAGTACAGTTCAAGCCTGATGGCTTCGATCTGGTCGGGAACCACCGCGTAATGCCGAACCGGGATCTTTGCTTCGGTCAGGATTGCCTGGATTGTCTTCCCGCTGGAATCCGTTTCTTGTGTCCTTGTTGTGGAAACTGTGATCACCGCACCGGTTATCGGGATTGGCTGAACGTGTTCCTGTTTCATAACGATAAATGTATTGGAAATTACTTATTAATAGAAGTATAAGATTCACAAATTTCTCGCTTTTTTGAACTCTTTTTATAAAAATGGGGCTACCCCTTTGTTTCCAGTGGAGATTTTATTTTTCTTTCGTCCTGTGTTGTATCCGGTTTGACATAGTTGAATTGCTTACCCAGTGTTCAGGGTCCCAATTTCGTCATTTTCCATGCTCTTTTCACTTTTTTATTAAAATTTAAGGGATGCAACAAGCAACGTTCAAGATACTTTTCCTCTCTTCCGGATGTTGCCGCCAGATATATTTCAAATGTCTTAAATAGATCAAGAGGCAAATTCCAGATGGCTATTTTCTTTAGAATTTTAATAAAGTGACACGGTATTCTTCTGGTTTTCCACACGAAATCAAGGGGGGTCCCTGTTTATATCTGTTCATGGAAGAGAAACCAGACTCACCTTTGTAAGGACCTTTAAGCACAAGTAAATAAAAGTAATAAATAAAAACATTCGAATTGTTATATTTAAACGTTGATTTTTGTTTCTGCCATTTTAAATGGTTTTTCCACAAGAAGCAAAGGGGTTTATAAAGGAAACAAACCACGTACTTTTTTAATCTCATCCCACTAAGACTCAGCTCCACGTGTAATCATGCCAGAAACAGAAGATCCCTCAACCGGTTTATTTATAAAATACCTTTCCAATAACCGGATATTCCGCGACCGCGAAGTGCTCCGGCACTCGTACAGACCCCAGATTCTTCCCCACCGCCAGCCCCAGATTGATACGGTGGCATCGATCCTTGCCCCTTCTCTCAGGAATGAAACTCCCTCCAATATTCTTATTTACGGGAAAACAGGGACAGGGAAGACCGCAAGCGTACGGTACGTAGGTTCAGAACTTGAGAAAGCCAGCAGCTCGATGGGAACCACTTGCCGGATCGTCCACCTCAACTGCGAAGTGATCGACACGCAGTACCGGGTGCTCGCCCAGATCGCCAAGTGCATCGACGGTTTTGAAGAGGCATCGAGCGACAAGACCCGTATCCACATCCCGATGACCGGGTGGCCCACGGACCAGGTATATGCGGAGCTGAAAAATCAGCTCGATGCCGGCGGCGGCGTACTCGTGATCGTACTCGACGAGATCGATAAACTGGTCAAAAAGAGCGGCGATGACACGTTATACAACTTAACCCGTATTAACTCAGATCTCAAGAATTCCAAGGTCAGCATCATCGGGATCTCCAACGATCTCAGCTTCAAGGACTTCCTCGACCCCAGGGTTCTCTCATCCCTCTCGGAAGAGGAAATTGTCTTCCCTCCCTATAACGCACCACAACTCATTGATATCCTGACGCAGCGCGCTGCCGCCGCTTTCATTGACGGAGCAATTGCCGAAGGTGTGATCCCGCTCTGCTCGGCACTTGCCGCTCAGGAGCACGGCGATGCGCGCCGGGCCTTAGACCTCCTCCGGATCTCCGGCGAACTTGCCGACCGGGACGAGTCAAAGCAGGTGACCGAGGTACACGTGAAACAGGCACAGGCAAAGATTGAAACCGACAGCATGATTGAGTGTATCGCGACGCTTCCCACCCAGAGCAAGCTGATCCTCTTTTCCATGCTGACGCTGGAGCAACTGGGCCAGAATATCTTTACGAGCGGGGAAGTTTCGCGTGTCTGTCAGGATATCGCACCAGGGATCCAGCTCGACATCCTCACCCATCGGCGGATAACGGATCTTATCTCGGAACTTAACATGCTGGGGGTTATCAATACCCGTGTCGTGAGCCGGGGCCGTTATGGGCGTACGAAGGAGATGTGGTTCGATGCAAATACCGGTAAGATCCGTGAGGTCGTGCTGAAGGATCCGCGGCTGAACGGATTAAAAGATCTTGATATAAAACAGATGGAAGCCAAATGGTTAAAAACGTGGTTCAGGTGAAGTGTGATGGATGACAAGGATCTCGAACTCCTCCGGATTCTTGAGGAGAACAGCCGGCTGTCTGCACAGGAAATCGGATCAATGACCAACCTTATCCAGGCCGAAGTGGAAGCACGGATCCATGCCCTTGAGGAGAGTCAGGTTATCCGTAAATATACCTCGGTCATCAACTGGGAGAAGGCGGGAAACAGTGAAGTGTCAGCCATTATCGAGCTGAAAGTGAGTCCCGAACGGGATTTCGGGTACGACAGGATTGCAGAAAGGCTCTCCAGGTTCAGGCAGGTACGCTCTCTCCGCCTGATCACCGGTACGTACGATCTTCAGGTGATGGTGAGCGGGAAGGATATGCAGGAGGTTTCCCGGTTTGTCTCGGAGCACGTCGCCCCGATGGATCGGATCCGCGAGACAGCGACCCACATCGTCATGAAGTCCTACAAGGAGAATGGCAACACCCTTTTTGAGCAGCAGGAAACCGAACGCCTCCCCTACTCCTTCTGAGGTGGCCTGATGCGAACGTTTGTCTCGGAACGTGCCCGGCAGATACCGCCATCAGGGATCCGGAAATTTTTTGATCTGGTTCTCACTATGAATGATGTCATCTCCCTAGGTGTTGGCGAACCTGATTTCAGGACCCCGTGGAACATCTGTGAGTCCGGTATCTACTCTATTGAGCAGGGGGTGACCTCCTATACCTCGAACCGGGGGCTCCAGACGCTCCGCGATGCGCTCTCGGCCCACCTCGCGAGCCGCTACCAGCTCAAATACTCGGCTGACGATGAATTGATCATCACTGCCGGGGTGTCCGAGGCGCTTGACATCGCGGTCCGCGCCATCGTCAACCCCGGTGACGAAGTATTGATTGCAGAGCCCAGTTACGTCTCTTATGCCCCGTGCGTCACGCTTGCCGGCGGGATACCCGTTCCGGTCGAGTGCACCGAACAGGATCATTTCAGGCTCAACCCGGACACGCTCCAGGAAAAGATCACAGATAAGACAAAGGCCCTGATCATCAATTTCCCCAACAACCCGACGGGTGCGATTATGAAAAAGAAGGATCTCGAACCCATCGCCGATATTGTGACCGACCGGGATCTCCTGCTCATCAGCGATGAAGTCTACTCGGAGCTCACGTACGAATCCTCCCACACCGCTCCGGCGACGGTAAAGGATCTTTGGCAGCGGACGATTACCTTAAACGGATTCTCCAAGGCGTATGCGATGACCGGCTGGCGGGTAGGGTTCCTCTGTGCGCCACAGGAGATCTGCGACGCGGCGCTCAAGATCCACCAGTATGTCATGCTCTGCGCCCCGGTGATGGGGCAGGTCGGTGCGCTTGAGGCGCTCCGGTCGGCGGAGGATGATAAGACAAGCATGGTGAACGAGTACCGGCTCAGGCGTAACATGTTCGTTGCCGGCCTCAACAGGATCGGGCTCTCCTGCCATGTGCCTGAAGGCGCATTCTACGCGTTCCCCTCGGCGAAAGGCTCCGGGCTTTCCGATGTGGAGTTTGCAGAGCGGCTGCTCAGGGAACAGCGAGTCGCCGTGGTACCGGGCAGCGTCTTTGGCTGCGGCGGGGACTATCACCTCCGCTGTGCCTATGCAGTCTCCCGAAAGGAGCTTACCGAGGCCCTTGGCCGGATAGAAACTTTCATCAACGGTTTGTAACCGGGGATTGGGGCCGTGAAGAGCCGGCCTCTTCCGGATTCCAGAATGCCAATGTCAATTCCTGCCTCTCTAAAAGGCAGTCCCGGTTCCTGCGATTTCGGGGCTCAGGGCAGACTTTATTGCCCTACCCGGCCTACACTCCATGATACTTCAATGAGCTGTACAATTATCGTAGGTGGATTTTTTGGGGATGAGGGGAAAGGCAAGATCGTTGCCCACATCGCACATGCGGATGAACCTGTCATCATCTCCCGTGGTGGTGTCGGTCCGAATGCCGGGCACACGGTTCAGGTCGGCGACCATGAATACAGTGTCCGGATGGTACCGTCCGGTTTTGTCTATAAAAAAGCAAAGCTCTGTATCGGCAGCGGGGTACTGGTCGATCCAAGAGTCCTCAAGTATGAGGTCGAAACACTGGGTGTCAAAGGCCGGATCTTTGTCGACAAGCGCTGCGGTATCATCACCGAGGACCATATCGCCCGTGACAAGGGCAGCGCGTTCCTTTCAAAGAAGATCGGCAGCACCGGCTCCGGCTGCGGGCCGGCAAACGCCGACCGGGTGATGCGGATCTCCCCGCAGGCAAAGGATGTACCGGAACTTGCCGAGTACCTGCTGGACGTTCCTCTTGCCATCAACAACGCACTGAAGGGTGGCCAGACGGTTCTCCTGGAAGGGACCCAGGGGTTCGGGATCTCGCTCTACTACGGGACCTACCCGTTTGTCACGAGTAAGGACACCTCCGCCTCACAGATCGCCGCGGACAACGGTGTCGGCCCGACAAAAATTGATGATGTGATCGTGGTATTCAAGGCCTACCCGACCCGGGTGGGCGAAGGGCCGTTCTCCACCGAGATGACCTCGGAGAAATCAGACGCGATGGGCATTCAGGAGTTCGGTACGGTCACCCACCGGAAGCGCCGGATCGGCGGCTGGGACGGCAAGATGGCCCGGTACTCTGCGATGATCAACGGCTGCACGCAGGCAGCGATCACCGGGATAGACCGGATAGACAAGGCCTGTTTCGGGCTCACCGAATACAGTAAACTCACCAAAAAGGCAAAAGATTTCTTAAAAACCGCCGAAAACGACATCTGCTGCCCCATCACACTCATCTCCACCGGGCCGGAACTCACCCAGATTATCGATATCAGGAAAGAATACGCATGAAACGCTCGCTCATGGACATCCTCTGCTGCCCGGTCTGCAAGGGGGATCTCAGGCTCCGTGTCGATACAGAGGATGAGAAGGAGATCCTTGAGGGCAACCTGCACTGCGCTACCTGCAATGTGGACTATCCTATCAACGAGGGGATCCCCAATCTCCTTCCCCAGACCCCCAGATAACCGGTGACATCATGCATCTCCTGCTGCCCGTTGGACTTCTGGCGATCGCAGATAATCCCCCGGCAGAGGAGATGATGACCGAGATCTATCTCAACCGGTCGGGCATCAATACTATCGAAGTTCCCCGGCAGAATGCACATGTGGAGTGCGGGAGTAGCCTTAGGATCCGGTTTGTGAACCGGGGCGCCCCCATCCACATAACTGCAACCACATCCAATGCCGGGATGTTCACGGATTTTTTCCACGAGAACATGTACGTGATCGATGAAGTGGTGCTCGGCATACCGTTGCGGAAAGAATGCGCCCCGGGCTTTTTTGACATTGACATAATCGCCGGCTATGGCGCGATGAAAGCTGCCCTGCGGGTCGAGGTCATGGTAAAGCCCAGCCGGGGAGAACAGGCACTGAAGAAAGAACCCCCCGTCCAGCCTGAAGCCCACGGCAGGCCGCATCTCCTGATGGTAGCGATGGCGATCGGCCTTATCCTGTATAGCACCTGGTACTATACCAAAATGGAGATCTTCAACATCGCGGCATTCATCGCCCTCATTGTCGGTGCACTGTTCGTATGGTACCGACAGACCTGATCCTTGCCGGCGCCGTTCTCCTTCTTGCGCTGGCGGTAGACCGGCTGATGGGCGATCCGCATTCACCCTACCACCCGGTCGCACTTCTCGGCCGGTTCATCGGCTGGTGGGGCCGGCCTGCCTGGTATTCCCCCAGATTCCAGCGTGCGGCCGGAATTTTCTTCTGGCTTGTCACGGTCTGCATCTTTGCCCTCCCGTTCTTCCTGTTTGACCGGTATGCCCCGTGGCTGGTATTTCTCATCGGTGCACCATTTCTCCTCAAATGCTGCTTTGCGTGGCGCTCCCTTGAGGAGCATTCCGTTGATGTCGTGGCAGCACTGGAAAGCGGTGTCGATGCGGGCCGTGAACTGGTGAAACTGATGGTCTCCCGGGAGACTGCACAGCTTGATGCTGAGCACATCCGGTCGGCTGCCTATGAGTCTGCGACCGAGAACCTCACCGACAGCATTGTCTCCCCCCTTTTTTATTTCGCCCTGCTCTCCGTTTTCGGCCTCGGGCTTGCGGGGGCAGCGGTTTTCCGTGCCGCAAATACGATGGATGCGATGCTCGGGTACCGGGACGAGCGGACCCGGATCGGCTGGTGCGCCGCACGGATGGATGACGTCCTCAACTACATCCCTGCCCGGATCACAACGTTCTTTCTTCTTGCCTATTTCCTCACGACGGGTACAGCGGCCCGGGCATGGAAGGTGATGCGCCAGGACAGGAAAAAACGCCCGGGTTTCAACGGGGGGATCGTGATGGCCGCGATGGCTGGCGGATGTGGTATCCGGTTTGAGAAGCCGGGAGTCTATACGATTGGTGACGGCGAGCGATCGCTTGAAGAAGGCGGCCCGGCAATCGTTCGCGCTCTCAGGGCGGTGACTCTAGCGTTTGCGGCAATTGCTGCAGGTACACTTATTTTATTGGCATGGTTGATCCATAGTACTGGTATATGAAACTGGAAGAACTGAGATTTGGCACTGAGCTTCTCAAGCGCGGTTTTGCATCCATGCAGAAGGGGGGCGTGATCATGGATGTCGTCAATGCCGAGCAGGCAAAAATAGCCGAGACAGCCGGGGCCGTCGCAGTCATGTCGCTGGAAAGGGTGCCGTCCGATATAAGGAAGCAGGGGGGCGTCGCCCGGATGGCAGATCCGGAAAAGGTCCGGGAGATCATCGACGCGGTTTCCATCCCCGTCATGGGGAAGGTCAGGATCGGCCACTTTGTGGAGGCGCAGGTGCTCGAAGTACTCGGCGTCGACATGATCGACGAGAGCGAAGTACTCACCCCTGCCGATGAGGAATACCATATCGACAAGAAACAGTTCAAGATCCCGTTTGTCTGCGGGGCGCGGAACCTCGGCGAGGCACTGCGCAGGATCAACGAAGGTGCGGCGATGATCCGCACCAAGGGCGAGGCAGGAACGGGGAACGTCGTGGAAGCGGTCCGCCATATGCGGGCGATCATGGGCGAGATCCGGAAAGTGCAGGGCATGGACGAGCAGGAGCGGATCAGCTATGCCCGGAGCATTGAGGCACCGGCGGAACTGGTTATCGAATGTGCCCGGCGTGGCCGGCTCCCGGTCGTGAATTTCTCGGCTGGCGGTATTGCCACTCCCTCGGATGCTGCCATGATGATGCAGCTGGGGGCTGACGGCGTCTTTGTCGGCTCCGGGATCTTCAAGTCCTCGAACCCGGAGAAGATGGCTAAAGCAATCGTGGAGGCGGTCAACCACTTTAACGACGCAAAGGTGATCGCACAGGTCAGTACTGGCCTTGGCGATGCGATGCCGGGCCTCGATGTCCACACCCTCAGGGCCGATGAGGTGCTGCAGACCCGTGGACGTTAAGATCGGCGTCCTTGCGCTCCAGGGAGACGTGAGCGAACATATCGACGCCTTTGCAGCGGCGCTTGCAGCGTGTGGCTGCGAAAAGGGATCCTCCGTTGTCGAAATCAGGAGCCCGGGGGATCTCGACGGCTGCGCGGCGCTTGCACTCCCGGGAGGGGAGTCCACGACCATCTCCCGGCTGATCGATAAGAATGGACTCTATGAACCGATCCGCACCTTCAAGGGTGGGATCTTTGCGACCTGCGCCGGCATGGTGCTGATGGCGACCCATGTTGCCGATCCCCGGGTGCATTCCCTCGGGCTCATGGACATGACCGTGGATCGGAACGCGTTCGGCCGGCAGAAGGAGTCGTTTGAGGCCGATATCCCGGTCACGGGGATTGACGGCGGTCCCTTCCATGCGATCTTTATCCGGGCACCGGTCGTGACCGCAGCCGGAACCGGCGTGCGTGTGCTCGCGAAACTGGATCAGGGTGTCGTTGCGACCGAGAGGGGCAGGTACATGGCCCTCGCCTTCCATCCCGAGCTTGGCGGGGATTTCCGGCTCCACGAGCGTTTCCTGAAAAATCTCGGGATCTAATCTTTTTGTATAATTCCGGCGTATGGTGAATCGGTTGCGGGAAGGATTGTATTCCGGGTGAAATCCTTTTTAAGCCCGGGTACGGTACGTTCCTGCATGGCGAGAAGGGTTCAGCGCCGGAAGAATTCGTGTGTTTTCTCGTTTGAGGATATCCAGAAAGTGCTTCTGTCGGCCTTAAAAAACCATGAGGATTTTGTCCTCGCCCGGGAGCCCCGGCCCGGCGATACGGCCGATCCGGAGACTGAACCGGTGATCCACATCATGACCGGGAACCTGATCACAACGTGCAGGCTGAACGGTCTCAAGGGCCGGGTCATGCTATACGATGATGAAGGGGCGCGGATCGTGACCATCAGGGAAAAAGACTTCACGACCGGCCCGGAAAATGGGGGGTGCCTGTCCGGGTGAACCGGTGCATCCTGCCACGAGGATCATGATAACGATGAGACCGGTACAATGACCAGTACCCAAGGGGTAAGGCGTTCCATTGCAGAGCGTGGGAAGACCGTTGTGTTAAATCTGGTGTTAATTACGGTATTTTTCGTAGTTATCCGGAATGAGCTCCTGTCTGAAAGTCATACACCGGTCACACCTTTTTCATCGCCATATCCTTCATTTCTTTTGGCATCAGCTCGATCGCGTACCGCAGCGCCGTCCGGGGCATGATCTTCCGGTTGCGCATCACGTACTCAAACACTTCGGCCTGGTGCTGCCGGCTTGCCTCTTTGAGGAGCCAGCCGTAGCCTTTCTGCACCATATCGTCGCTGTCGGTCAGGAGCAGGTCGGCAATTTCAAGCACAGCGGGAAGGAATTTTCCGTGTTTTGCCGGGATAATCAGGGAGACCGCGGCAGCCCGTTGCATCCAGCGGTTCTCTGACTGCGTCCAGTGCTTGAGTTCTTCGATACAATCCGGATATTGTTCGATAACGTTCTCCACAGTGTGGTTGCAGAAACCATCGCACGAAGCCCAGTTCGTGATATAGGCATCGATCCAGGACCGGAACACCGCAAGATCCTTCCGCTCGTACCGGCCGGAGAGGGCATGGGTCCAGTTCGAGACAATGAAGGACTCTTCCAGGTATCCCGAGCGGTGGAGTTCTTCGCAGAGTGCGAAAATCTCCTGTTTTTCCCGGTGTTTGATCTCTCTCCAGTATTTTTTTGCAATGACCGTAACCGTTGCGGTCTTCAGGCCGTAACACCGGACCCTCTCCTTGAAAAACCGCTGTGTAGTATTCCGGATCTCCGGATCTGCCAGATCTTTGAGATCCTTACGGATATGGGCGATGACCGGGTCCATGAAAGAGGGTTGGAAGGGAAGAGGGATAAGAGATATGGCATGCAGCGTGAAGGTATTGATACCGATAAGAAACTGATATACCCATCGCAAAAACGTACACACAAGGGACGGTAAAAATATGGCAACAATCCTCGTTGATCAGGATCTCTGCACCCGCTGCGGTATCTGCTCAGTCGTCTGCCCGATGTCGATCGTCGACCCTGCAGATGAGAATACCCTGCCGGAGGTGCAGGATACCAAGGCCGGCCTGTGCATCCGGTGCGGGCACTGCGAGGTCTCCTGCCCGTCGCAGGCGCTCCTCCTGAACGTCTGCCCGGACGAAAAAGTGCCCCTGCCCGCCGGTGCCGGGACGATTACTCCCGGTGATATGGGATATTACCTGAGGAAACGACGCTCCGTGCGGCATTTCACGAAAGACCCGGTGCCGAAAGAGAAGATCCTTGAGATACTCGATATTGCCCGGTACGCTGCTTCGGGCGGCAACGGCCAGCCGGTCCAGTGGCTCATCGTGCACGATCCGAAAGAAGTCCGGCGACTTGCCGGCCTTACCATCGACTGGATGAAGACGTTAAAAGGCAGCAGCCACCCGATGAGCGGGTATATCCCGACACTGCTTGCCGTATGGGAGGCCGGAAATGATCCGGTCTGCCGCGGGGCACCCCATCTCGTGATCGCCCATATCCCGGAGGATAACCCGGTGGCATCCGTGGATGCCCTGATCGCCCTGACCCATTTCGATATTGCAGCGCCGGCGTTTGGTATCGGAACCTGCTGGGCGGGATTCCTCTCAATGGCAGCGGCCACATACGAACCCCTGCAGAAGGCGATCGCCCTCCCGGCGGGACGTAAATATGCCTACAGCCTGATGTTCGGCCACCCGCAGTACAAGGTCTATGGGATCCCCCGGCGCAACCCCCTGCACGTGATGTGGAGGTAGGAGATGAACCCGTGTGCAGGAATGGTTAATACGACGAACGATCAGGAGGACGTATGATCGACTATGCCGCTATCGGAAGGAAAAAACTGCGCGAGATCGACGGGGAGACCGGTGTCAGGGTCGAAGAGACGTTAAACAACATCTGCCCGGACCTTGCCCGGTACCTCATCGAATATTCGTTCGGGGAGATCTATGCCCGGGAGACCCTCGATAATAAGACAAAGGAACAGGCGGTCGTCGCCGCACTGACTGCCATGGGTACGGCCGCCCCCCAGCTGAAGGTTCACATCCAAGCAGCGCTCCATGTCGGCTGTTCTCCCGAAGAGATCCGTGAGATCATTATCCAGATGTGCGGGTACTCCGGGTTCCCGGCGACCCTGAACGCCATGGGCATGCTCATGGAGGTCTTAAAAGAGACCAGCCGGACGCTCTCCAGAGAATCGGTCCATGCCGGATCTGAGAACAGGTACGGGCGCGGGAAGGAGCTGCTCGCACAGATCGCACCGGATCAGGAACGGGTGCTCAGGGAAACCTTCGACCCGATAAACCCGGACATCACCCGGTACGTCATTGAATTTGGTTACGGCGACATCTACGCCCGGGGGATCCTGCCAATCCGGAGCCGGCAGGTGGCGACCATTGCGGCGCTTGCCGCAAAAGGTACGGCCCCCTCGCAGCTCCGGTTCCACATCGGCGGCGGGCTCCGGGCCGGCCTCTCCGAGGCGGAGATCGTGGAGATCATGCTGCTGATATCCGTTTATGCGGGATTCCCGGCAGCATTGAACGGCATCCTCGCGACCCGCGAGGTTGCAGAGGCCTTAAAAGATGAAAAACGGTGAGTGGGGGAACTACCGGGGCGCGCCTCCCCGGGAAACCTCCCCGACTCGGGGGAACAAAGGAAGATCTGGTGATCGAATATGGCAAAAGTCGTTGCATTCAACGGAAGTCCCAGGAAGGAGGGGAATACATCCATCCTTATCGGGCATATGTTTGAGGAACTGGAGAACGAAGGGATCGCAACCGAGCTCGTGCAGGTCGGCAAAAAGAAGATCCGGGGCTGTACTGCCTGCATGAAGTGTTTTGAGAACAAGGATGGCCACTGTGTTTTCGATGACGATATCGTCAACAGTTGCATCGACAAGATGGTCGATGCGGACGGCATCATCCTCGGATCGCCGGTGTACTTCCTGGACGTGACCGCGGAGATGAAGGGGTTGATCGACCGAGCGGGGTTCGTGTCCATGGCAAACGGGGGCCTGTACCACCGCCGTGTTGGCATGGCTGTTGCGGCTCAACGGCGGTCCGGGGGCATGCGCACGATTGACACCATGCTCCACTTCCTGCTCGCCGGCGGCATGGTTGTCCCGGGATTCCCGGTCCTCGGGGTGGGAAGAGAGATCGGGGACGTGAACAGGGACGAGGAAGGCATCGGCCGTGCACGGGATGCCGCAAAGAACATGGTCTGGCTGATCAAGACGATGAAAAAGGCTCAGGAATCCTAGGGAAACCGGCACGACCGGACATACCTGATACGAGAAAAACCTGCATAAGAATCTCTGGCAAAAACGGTGAACCTATGACACAGGTTATCGCAATCAACGGAAGCCCACGCAAGACGTGGAATACGGCAACGCTGCTTGGACACGCGCTCGAAGGTGCGAAATCGCTGGAGGCAGACACGGAGCTCGTGCACCTGTACGACTTGGGCTACAAGGGATGCACCAGCTGCTTCTCCTGCAAGCTTGTGGGCGGGAAGAGTTATGGAAAGTGTGCTTTGCAGGACGACCTGACCCCGGTCCTCGAACGGATCCGGAACGCTGATGCCCTCATCCTCGGCTCTCCGATCTATGTCGGAACAGCGACCGGCGAGATGAGGTCGTTTCTGGAACGGCTGGTCTTCCCATACCTTGTCTACGATGCGGCGCGATCCTCCCTGTTTTCCCGGAAAATGCCCACCGGGTTTATCTACACGATGGGCGCTGACGAAACCCGGGTAAAAGATATGGCGTACGAAGCACAGTTCCGGCTGACCTCGTCGCTGCTGGAACGGATCTTCGGCCCCTCCGAATGGTTCATGGTGACCGATACCCTGCAGTTTGAGGATTATTCAAAATATGTCTCGTCTGGGTTTGACCCGGAGACAAAGGCCCGCAGGCGCCGCGAGGTCTTCCCGGAGGACTTTAAGAAAGCGTTTGAGATGGGAAAGCGTCTTGGAAAAAAGATGCCCCCTCGTAAGGGAGGGATTGATACAAGGGTTGCCGGTAACGGCCGTGAGGATTGAAGATATGGACGCAATCGAAGCAATCATGACACGCCGCAGTGTCAGGAAATACAAGAAACGGCAGATACCGGATGCGGTTCTTGCAGAAATCCTCAAAGCAGGAACCTATGCCCCGTCTGCCCTTGCCCTCCAGCCGTGGGCATTTATCGTGATACAGGATCAGGAATTCCTCACCCGGGTCTCGGATTATTGTAAACCCATCATGATTGCGCACATGAAGGATGCGCATGACGGGATGTCCGATGCGTTCCGGGCGATGCTTGAAAGCCCCGGATACTCGATCTATTACCATGCCCCGACGGTCATCATGGTTATCGGTAAAACAGGGAGCCGGTTCCGTGAAATCGACTGTTCGCTCTGCGCAGAGAACATGATGCTTGCCGCCCATGCGCTCGGCATCGGCAGTTGCTGGGTAGGATCGACGGAAGTTGCATATGAGAACAGGGAACTCATGGCAGGATTCCGGATTCCCGAAGGATATAGCCCGGTCGGAACTATTGTGTTCGGGTACCCGACCGAGTCCCCCGAGGCCCATGACAAGCACCCCGCGAATGTGACGTGGGTACGATAACAGGAGACGTCATACCCCATAAAAAAATGACTCATCCTTATCGGCAGCCCCCGGTGACGGGGCGGGGTGATCTCATGGATCAGGCGTACCGGATGGGAAAGGACCTGCTGGTATAATCCGTTTTTTTAAGGTCGTGTTGTCTCTCCCGCCGGGCAAATCTCATGAATCTGAGTGAACATCACAAGGGATTGATCGGTCCCCTGGACTGTGGAAAATGTAAAAGAATTCAAAACCGATGATGGCAGTTAGGGCATTCTCTCATTGGTGCAGTAACTTGACCCGAGTATACTGAAGAAACAGGATTTCCGCATCTTGGACAAGTTGTCATTGTTATATTGAGTGGTCCAGATATTCTTGCACCGATAACACTTCTAGCATCATTATTTCGAACTTCGACCCTAACCCCTGAAAATACGGTTGATGTTCTAGCATCTAATCCGATAACCTCATCTTTTCCTTTATTACCTTCAACCACAAAATGACAGTCTTTTAGAATAAAAGGTGTAATTTCCTTCTTTCTCACTCTATCAGAGATTATTTGTTCGTGTTCAGTTTTCATCTGTCGAAGAACAGTTGGTGTATAAAGTTCTGGGTTATCATCGACAAGTTTATGGTGAACTTTACAAAGTAAAATGGCGTTATCGTAGGTTTCTTTTTCATCATATTCTTCTTGATATCTCGCAGCTGCGGGTTTTTCTCCAATAATGTGACACTCATCACCTACATTTGTATCAATTTCCCTATTTTTGGTAAATAACGCCTTTTCGCAACCAGTTCCATTATGATGATAGGAGCATATTCCCGCAGCAGCGCTCCATAGGTGCTTCCGATCTTTAATCGATAAATCCATAGTTGTGTGCACTTATCCATATGCCAGTATATAATTATCCGTATCGTGTGGGGTAAAGATGTTAATTGACCTGCCCCTCATTCTCTGCATCCGGATTTTCGCGTGATGGCAGCTGTTCTGTTCATGTAGGACATCTTCGCTCTGTCTCGCTCCATGAGAATGGGGGTTTCATTTCCTATGTGATGAAAATTTCTGATTGGTGTTGGTAAGGAGACTCATTTTTTTTAAAAAAATTCACCTAGGGGTTTCATCTCTCCGAAAAAAAAATGACCGGCCCCGGTTTTTTCCGGAGAGGGGTACCCCCACCCCCCTCAGGCCCGGCCGTCCGGCGTGAGTGGGGAATTTTTTGTCACATGTACATGTGATAATCGCATGTACATGCGAATATTGGATGTACATGTGACATGCGGTTTTGGGAATTTTATTTTAATGAACCTGCAAGCTGTACAGCAAGCTCGCCACCTGGTGTAATCTGGTAATACTTCTCTTTCCGGTTATCGGTTGGCCCTGGTACTTCCCGGATCAGATCCGCTGCCAGCATCACATTGAGGAAGTTGGAAAACGTTCCCTGGCTGAGCACTGGGATCACCGCCCGCTTCCCGGTGACGGCGTCCGTTTTTGTCGGGGAGGCATTCGTTTTCACACCCTTCGTCCTGACCGGCACGTAGAACGACTCCAGCTGGGTGAAGATGTACGACCGGGAGAGAATCCTCGGGGCAGGCTCCTGTTTACCGGGCGTGTTACTGAGAACTGTGAGGATCCTCGTATAGTTCGGGTTTGCCGCGATGTCCCGGAGCGGGATCTTCGGGACTGCCAGTTTCCCTGACGGTTCCGCCTCCCTCGGCCCGGCAAAAGCATAGTACGCATCGCCTTCCAGCCAGAGCGAGATCTGGAAGAGGGCAAGGGAGAGATCTTTTGAGCCGCCGGAAAGATCGAAGGTATAACGTGCACCGGGATACCCGCTTCTGATCTTCTGCACCGCTGCGGCCACCGATCCGGATGCCGGCGGATCGATATACACGAGCGATGCCGGTATCTTCAGGGATGCGGCAAGGGCCTTGACTCCGTTCACCGCCTCCCGGACGGCCGTCTTGTGCGCTTTTGTCCGCTCTTCGTCGCGGGAAGAGTTGACATAGAGTTCGTTGTCCGCGAAGACATAGATCCGGGTGATTTCCTGCAAATCCCGGAGGGCTGCCGTATAGGCCGCTTCGATCTGTTCCCCCGCGCAGATGGTATGGATGTGCTCCTGCCGGTCCATGACAAGCAAATGACGCCGGATGAGAAAATCCTGTTTGTCTACTGCCCGTGTCGTTTCCACACCTTTATCTGGGTGACATGCCAGATGGAAAGGTACGAACAAGGAGAACGTGTTATGGCCACCGATCCGGTCTGTTTTATGATAGTTGATGAGGACACCGCCCAGTTCAGGAGCACGTACCGGAATGCGAACTATTACTTCTGCTGTAACTACTGCAAGAAGCAGTTCGATGCGAACCCGAAAAGGTACAGCCGGCTCGCAAATGATATGACCGTGGATATGGGATCCGGCTGCTAAAAGGATACCGGCATGAACCGGCGCGTAACGTACGGCCGGAAAAAACAGGTTTTTTGTCGGGCACGACAAAAGCGTACCCGGGACTTTTTACAGGATACCTGACATGACCTTACCAGATACGATCACAAGAACGCTCGAAACCGATGGCCGGTTTTCCCTGATGACACAGGCCATCCGGGCAACCGGCCTTGATAGCGTGCTCTCCGGGAAAGGGCCGTTTACAGTCTGTGCCCCCACCGATGAGGCATTCCGCCGGCTTCCCCCGGAAACCCTCGCCGCGCTCATGGCCGATCCCAAAGGGCAACTGTTCCGTATCCTCCAGTACCATATCCTCTTCGGAAACCTCTCGTGCAGCACGATAAAGAAACTGAATTTCCCCAAGACACGCTTGGGCATCACCGTTGAGATAATGGAGCACGGTGGTGTCGTGACCTTCGGTGGCGCTGCTGTGACCATCCCCGATATCGCCTGCGCAAACGGCGTGATCCACGGTATCGACCAGGTCGTCGTCCCCCGGTAAGCGGGGGACGCGGACGTACGAAACGCCGTACGCCCTCCGATCAGGTGGAGGACATCTACGCTCCCGAGGATGGAAATATCTTCTCATGGGGGGCGGAGCCGCCGATCCACCATGCACAGCGGACAACAACCTATAACTTATTTCATGAGCAATATTTCATCCGTAGAACGGTCCTTTTTATCTTTACAGCCAAACACAGAAGGGAGCCTGCCATGAACCCACCATCCGTCGTCGACAGCATCCTCTCTGCCCGCTACTTGCGGAAAGGGGAGAAGGATTTTACCGATATCTGCCGCCGCGTAGCCTCGGCCCTGGCAGAAGATGAGTCAGAGCGGGCCCGCTTTTATGAGGCGATGGTCTCGTTGCGCTTCCTGCCTAACTCCCCCACCCTGATGAACGCCGGAACCGAACTGGGGCAGCTCTCCGCCTGCTTCACCCTCCCGGTCCCGGACTCCATCGATGGGATCTTCGATGCGATGAAGGAAGGGGCGATCATCCACAAGACCGGCGGGGGTACCGGGTACAACTTCTCGCATATCCGGCCGGAAGGCTCTCCCGTCCAGTCTACGGAAGGCGTGGCTTCGGGCCCCATCTCATTCATGCGGGTCTTCAACGCGGCCACCGATGTGATCAAGCAGGGCGGCCGCCGTCGCGGGGCAAACATGGGGATCCTCAATGTGTGGCACCCCGATATCCTCGCCTTTATTGCAGCCAAGAAAAAAGAGGGGGACATCGCCAACTTCAACATCTCCGTGATGGTCAACGATAAGTTCATGGATCTCGTTGAAAAAAGGCAGTTCGACACGGTCTGGCTCACCCGCCCCCAGACGGGAGCGAAGGTCACGGTCGGCCAGATCTGGACCGGGATCGTGGAAGGGATCTGGAAGAACGGTGAACCCGGCATCCTCTTCTACGATGAGATCAACCGGCACAACCCGACACCTTTGCTCGGGGAGATCGACACTACGAACCCCTGCGGGGAGCAGCCGCTCCTGCCCTACGAGAGCTGCGTGCTCGGGAGCATCAACGTCGCTGCCTGCGTCCATGATGGCGTTATCGATGAGGACCTGCTCAGGGAAACTGCACGGATGGCGACGCGTTTCCTCGATGTCGTGATCGACAAGAACGTCTTTCCCATTCCGCAGATTGGCGAGGCGACGAAGAGGACACGGAAGATCGGCCTTGGCGTAATGGGTGTCCATGATGCAATGCTCATGATCGGCCTTGCCTATGACTCAGCAGAGGGGCGGGCATGGTGCGAGTATATCATGCAGATCGTGACGGAAACGGCCGTGAACGAGTCGCATCGGCGCGCTGAAGAACTGGGAACCTTCCCGGCGTGGAAAGGGAGCATCTGGAAGGACCTTACCGTGCGAAACGCCGCGATGACGACGGTCGCCCCGACGGGGACGATCTCGCTCCTTGCCGGGTGTTCGAGCGGCATCGAACCGATCTTCTCCTTTGCTTACACGAGAAAGAACACGGTGGGGAAGACCTTTGTCATCGTGAACCCGGTGTTTAAGGATGCGCTCGTGCAAACCCTGTCCGATATGGGTTTTGCCGGGGACGAGCGGGCAAAGAAGGCAGAAAAGGTCATCTCCCACGTTCACGAGACCGGGACGATCCAGGACCTGCACTGGCTGCCGCCAGGGTTCCTCGCGCTCTTCAAGACGGCGCTCGACATCCCGTGGCGTGACCACATATGGATGCAGGCCAGCTTCCAGAAGCATGTCCACGCCTCGATCAGCAAGACCATCAACATGCCCGGCAGAGCGACAAAAGAGGACTGCGAGGAGGCGCTCATGATGGCGTGGAAGCTGGGCCTCAAGGGGATCACCATCTACCGGACGGGAAGCAGGGAGGATGTCGTGCTCGCGTTAAAAGAGAAGACGCCCGCCCCCACCGCAATACCACTGCACTCGGAATCTGCTACGGCCTCAACGGCCAAAAGAGCGGTACTGGAAAAGATCCCGGCGCTGTCTATTGACCGGCCCAAGGAGCTGGCCGGCCGGACGTATCTCTGCCAGTCAGGGTGCTGCCGGCTCTACGTGACAGTGAACCTGATGGAGGGAAAACCCATGGAAGTCTTTATCCGGACCGTGGGCAGCGGGGGGTGCGACGCGAACAACAGCGCCCTTGGCCGTGCGATCAGTACCGGACTCCAGAACGGCGTGCCCTACGGGAAGTTCGTCAAGCAGTTTGCGAAGGTGAACTGTATCTCCGCGATCAAGAATCCCTCCTCGGAAGGCCACTCCTGCGCCGACGTGGTCGGGCGGTGCATCGATCTCTCGGCCAAAAACCAGAGCATCTCGACCCTCAGTGACTGGAATATCAGAAAGACCGGGGAGCAGCGGCTCTGCCCCGACTGCCACGAACCCCTTGATTTTGGCGAGGGCTGCAACCAGGGGATCTGCAAGCACTGCGGCTGGACCGGGTGCAGCTGAAACGATCCCGCTCGTCTCCCGCCCGCCACCGGCCCCCCGTTTTTCCCGGATATTCAGGCCGGTGCTTCTGACAAGGAAGCCTTTTGTCTTCCGCCGGGATCGTCCGGGGCACTGTATTTCCACTTCACGGTATGTCGGTCATCAACACGAGAAATTATACCGGCAGGATTTTCGGCAGAGTTCAGGTTATGGAAACAAATTTAATTCAGAATCAGATCGGTTGGCATTTATTCTTTGGTAACCTTTTCCTATTTTCATACTGAGGTAACGCGTATGCTGTCGGTGTTATATGTCGATGATGATTCAGCGCTCCTCGATGTCGGTAAGGTCTTTCTTGAAAGGTCAGGAAATTTTTGTATCGATACGGCCGAGTCTGTCGGGGAGGCATGCGACAAGATAAACCGGCGGAAGTATGACGGCATCATCTCAGATTACGAGATGCCCGACATCAATGGCATTGAATTTCTCCGGTATATCCGCCTTCACTGCCACGATCTTCCCTTTGTTCTCTTTACCGGAAGAGGCCGGGAAGAGATCGCCATTGAAGCCCTCAACAGCGGTGCCGATTTCTACCTCCAGAAAGGCGGGGAGCAAAAGTCCCAGTTCGTCGAACTTGAACACAAACTCCTGACGGCTATCGATCGAAAACGGATGCGGGACGATCTCATGGAATCCCGGCAACAGATGGCAGATCTCATCAATTTTCTCCCGGATGCGACGTTTGCGATCAACCGTGAGAATAAGGTGATCTCCTGGAACCGGATGATGGAGGAGATGACCGGGGTGCCTTCCGATGCGATCCTTGGCACCGGAAAGTACCTGGATGCACTATCGGTAATAAACGAGACGAGGGTTCCCCTGGTGGACATCGTTCTCAATAACGATAAAAATTTTGAAAATGCGTATCCGAATCTGGTCCGGAACGGCGATAAACTTATTTCCGAATTGTACAGTCCGGCAGTCTACAAGGGCAAAGGTGCGTTTCTCTGGCGTATTGCGTCTCCCCTCTATGATTCGGGTGGTACGGTGATCGGTGCGATTGAGTCTATCCGTGATGTCACCAGGAGAAAAAGTGCCGAAGAGAAACTGAGGTCCGCGCACGAGGAGCTGAACGCAGCCTATGAGCAGCTGACGGCAACCGAGGAGGAACTGCGCCAGAACTACGACGAGCTGGCCCGGAACCAGCAGGCGCTTGTCCAGAGCGAGGAGCGGTACCGGGACGTGGTGGAAGACCAGACGGAATTTATCTGCCGGTTTTCACCGGACGGGAAGCTCACGTTTGTCAACGGTGCGTACTGCCGGTATTTCGGCCTGGATGCAAAAACCTGTCTTGGAAAGCCGCATACCGTCGTTATTCCTTCAGACGACCTTCGCCGGGTAAAACAGCACCTTTCGGCGCTTACCCCGGAAAATCCTGTCGGGATCATCGAGCACCGGATTACCATGCCCTCCGGCGAAGTACGGTGGCAGCGCTGGTGCGACCGGGCCGTCTTCGATAAGAACGGCCGTATTTCCGAATACCAGTCTGTCGGGATGGATATC
>Ga0187874_10000490_pt1 | contig 48505 bp, 43 predicted proteins | sample June2016WEW_16_1_3_FD_132993 | JGI IMG/M metagenome (GOLD analysis project Ga0187874, IMG submission 132993) | Peatland microbial communities from SPRUCE experiment site at the Marcell Experimental Forest, Minnesota, USA - June2016WEW_16_150 | ecosystem: Environmental > Terrestrial > Soil >... | reverse complement strand
TGACATTCCAGGTAACTACACGGTCTATGCAACATTCGCAGGCACACAATCATACTACGCATCCTCAGCATCAACTGGATTCTACGCAGGCAACCCAGCAGCGACAGCGGCACCAACAGCAACCCCGCTCAGCGGCTTAGCCTCAAACACCACGGTCATGTACGGAATCATAGCAATAATCGTTGTGATAATCATTATCGGCGCTGTACTGATAATGCTGATGCTTAGAAAACGACCATAGACTAAAAAAGCAAAGCAAAAACAACTTTCCCTTTTTTTAATTCTTCTAATCAATGTGAAATAAATCGGGTTCTCAGACTTCTTGATTTAACGAACCGACAGTTTGTGGTCTCAATCCTAATGTTTAGCGCGCGTTCGTGCTTCTTCAACTGAGAATTATTATAGTACCTTTCCAGCTATTAATTGTTGAAAATTTGCTTTGAGCGCGTTTGTAAGGTGAGCAGAAACCGCTTCTGCTTATGGTCGCGTTATGAGCGTCTATGTGGACTTTGTAGTTCTGCTTGAATCAAGAAGAGTATCATGGCAAGATTTTTTCAAAAAACAACGTTACACAAAATTGTAATAATGTGTAATTACGTATTTCAATGTCAAAACAGACCATTTTTTAGCTGTTAAGAAGAAGAGTCGGGTAAAAAATTGTTTTATAACAGAGCCAAAGGCCTGGTCGGTCGGTCTGAAAAACTCGTTAAAAAATGGTAAAAAATAAAAAATGGTAAAAAATTGTCAGCTAAGATTACTTCAACTTAATAGTCCAAGTACTTCATTGTTTTTGTGACGCAGGATTTTAGTAAAACTTCATGTCCAGGATTTTTCTGTAGAGTTTGCTGAGGCTCTGGAAACTAAGGAAGAAAATTTCTTTTTAGGAGAAAAAAGAAAAATTAAATTCACATCACGGTACTATGTCGCGTATCGTGAATTTTGCCCAGAGCCTACTCAGCCCCAACTTCTCTATCTTTTGTTTTGTTCTTTGATTTGGATAGTTTATGAACCGACTAAAAAAGGGGGAAAGGATTTTTGTTTTCGACTTTAGTTTATGGTCGTTTTCTTGTTACGAGGATAGCCAGTACTGCGCCGATTATGATTATCACGATGATTATCGATACGAGTCCGTACATTAGGGTGTTATTTGATGCTAAGCCGCTGATTGGTGAGGCAGTTGGCGCGGTTGTTGAAGCCGCCGGGTTAACGTAGAAGGCTGTGTTTGCGGTTGATCCGTAGTATGATTGTGTGCCTGCGAAAGATGCGGTGACTGTGTAGTTGCCTATTATATCGGGTCTCCATATGAGGCTGTAAAAGCCGTTTGCATTGGTTGTGGTGGTGCCGATTGACCTGTAGTTGTTGTTGGAGTCTAAGACATATATTGTAACTGGAACGCCAGTTGTGTTGGTTGGCATTGGTTGCTGCTCGTAGACTGCTTGCATGAAGGATTGCATGCTTGCGTCGGAAACGCATGGAAGTCCATTGGGGAAGTTGGCTGCAACTGCGACTTGCTTTGAGCCTGCTGAGATGTCGGTGACTGAACCTGTGATAACGATGGGGGCGGCTACTGTTGTGACTGGGTTGGGTGCTGTAACTGTTGTCTGGCTTGGCCCGATGCCGAAGCCGTATATCTGTCCGTCGTAGCCGTTCCATCCCAACAGTTCGCCATCTGCGATAGGTGATGGGTCTCTCTGGAAGGCTCCGTTGATTGCCCAGACCAGGTTGCCGGTGGTGCAGTTAATTGCGATTTTTTCTCCGCCTGGAAACAGCGGTGGGTCGTAGCAGCGTCCTTCGGAGAGGAATAGCATTCCATCAGCGATGCTTTGTGTGCCGAAGACCCAGTTGGGGTATACACCGTATGGCGTGTTGTATCCTGCGCTTCCTCTGGTCCATGTCCAGTCAAGTTTTCCAGTTGTAAGATTGACAGCGTTTACGTAGCCACCGATGTCCCAGATGTAGACTTGCCCGTAAGCGATAGCTCCGCCTCCGAAGAGGGTGCTGAGTCCGTTGACGACGAGTTGGGTTGGTCCCCAGAGTTTGCTGCCAGTCGTCATTGAGTAGCCATATACCTGTTGAGTGTCTTTGTCCATGCTTACGTATACACCTCCGCCACCGGCCATGATGCTGAAACTATGATTGTTAATTAGCGTCTGGTTTGTTGGTCCGAAGAGAACTGCGCCAGTGATGGGATTGTATGCCATGTCTGTTTCATAGGATGCACTCCACTGTGAGAAGATCGCTCCGAAAGAGCTGGCAAAAACACTTTTTGGCTGTGAGGTCAATAGGATTCCTTGGTTGGTTTCTGAAGAGATACCAAAGCTTGGATTCGCCGCTGGAACGGGAACTGTCCACTCGACGCCTGTTGTGAAGTTGTAGGTTCCTGATGGCTTAAAGTCACCTGTCAAAAATTCCGCACTGGTACCAACTGCTCCCGGACCAGCAAGGCAAAGTGATGAATTCCACATATTTAGGTACTCATTACCTTTGGCATCAGTGCTGGTGTAGTAGATCAGTATTGATCCTATGCATTCAGGTTCGTTGGAGTCTATCAAAGCAATTGTTGATGTTGAAAAGAGGCCGGCTATGCTGCTTGGTATGCTGTTTACTTGCGCCATGAAGTTGCCTGTAAATGGATCCAATATGTCGTAGTTATTGTTTGCGGGGTTGAATGCCCATAAGAATGCTTGAGAACCAAACTCCTCAATTGTGTGAAATGTAAGCACTTGACCATAAACCAGTGTGTCATTGGTATTCTTTACCCACAATGTCTGTCCGTTGAAGAGGTTAACTGCAACAATGCCTCCATAGGCAGTCTGGGCAGGATACCAACTGTAGAAGAGAATCCCATCCAGAATTATCGGTTCAAAGCTATGGTATAGAGGAGAGTTTGCAGCGAATGAGCTCATCTCGCCGGGCGGAGTTTCGCCGCCAGGTATGCCTCCAGTCGTAATCAGTTTGGTCCATAATACGTGAGCCGTTGTGGGTGCGGTGCTGTAGGGTTGGAAGTTGTTGTTTGAACCGTCGTATCCGCCCGTGTTGTCGAATCCTGGTCTTCCTAAGCCGTACCAGTTTCCACCTACCGACTGCGCCCACCCATAGTTTGATGAGTAAATTGGTGTTGTCCAATAGGCTGTTGGCATAGGAGTGCTAGTCCAGTATGTTAACGGAGCTTGTTGTACGGTAACCGTAACTGCTGGGCTCAATGCAGAAAGCAAATAGTAGGTTTGGCCGTTAGCTGTACCTAATTTCTCTCCAGGATATGTCCCTTGGAATGTGTAATTTCCCAATGCTGAGGGCACAAATTCAACTGCTGGTACACCTCCAGTTGTATCCGTTATGTATGGTCCGAGGGTCTCGTTCGTTCCGTCTGGTTTAACGACGTTGATTTTCAGGTTTGAGAGTTGGTATCCAAGCGAAAAGCCACCGGTAAGTGTAGGTACTGGTTTGGTGAAAAATAGGGTAATGTACACAGTTTGGCCAATGCCAACCGGAGTTGGCGACGCGTTGATGTATAGAAACATTGGAAGGTTGGTGGTTGTTTGGGCAGATGCTGTTGCCATAATCATTATCATTGGAGCTGTTAATACTATCATAAGAGCTAAAGCGATTAAGCGATTTTTGGTTTGCATTTTTTGTTTTTCTCCTTTATTCTGTGACCCCTCATTTGTCTTAAAAAAGGACATAAACATTTGTTAGGATTGCTTATCCTAACAGTTTAGAAAAATTTTAAATTGACAAAGATGCCATGAATAACTATGTTTGAATTTTACGACAAGCGAATTCAAAATTTAATCCAACCCACCAAACCAAAACATAAACCGACTACAACTATAACCCAACTCAAACAAGCCTAACTATTCACGCATACCCAAACACACATACTTATACAGGAGTACATCAACAAATTGCGGAACCAAGCTGACAGAGTTTTTTGCCTCAGCGGAAGACGCCCAAGCCTGGCTCAACAGCAGCAGCGAACTTCAAAGCATCATCCTAATCTGCCACTACTACCCAGCGTATGATCTGGAAAAGGCTGGAAGGCTTAGCCGTCTTCAAATGCGGGTCCTTCTTGAGGGAATCAAGTTTGCTCGGAAGCTTGAAAATCCATGAAGGTACCGAACCATTTCTTGAACCATAGTTCTACCGCAGCATCCCAGGCTGCACTTACTGCATAAATTGTTTGCCGGGGAAACTCTGACCTGGCGTCATCTAAGATATTAGTGATAGCATCAATATTCACTACTCTTGCAAGAGTAGAATCCTCGTAACTCTCTTGCTTCGTTCTTTCGTAGAGGTTGCCTTGTTTTCCGCTCATTTTTATTACCTTATCCAGATTTAGTTTGAGGATAACTCCTAAAAAGTTTATTCAAAGTCTGAGCATTCGCAGGTGCCAACGTTGAGTTTAACATTATGGCGTTTGATGAGGCATCAGACGTTTTTCAGCCGAGTCAGCAGCGGCGCACCTGAATGCTTCTCGACGGTAGAGTCAAGTGCTTCGGAAGCTGCAAGCAGTGTCGAGTCATCTTCAGAGTTGATGAGCAGCAGCGCTTAAAATGTCACTTCAGCGTTAGCCCAAGGTAAAGCTCAGCAAGACGAAAGAAATCAGAGAAGCAATTGAAAAAGAGTTCAGTCAAGAAACTTTGACTTAGCTTAGTCAAGAAACCTATACAAGAACGCTTTTATTGCAAACTGCTTAGAACATCAATACATGGGAAAAGTGCTTGTATTAGTGCTTGTCGTTCTACTGCTATCTTTATCGGCTGTTGTGATTCAACCAACTTTTAGCAGTATTTCAACACCTGATTCTTGGAAGGCTAAAGCACCTATGCCAACAGCAAGAGGTGGATTAGGTTTAGCTGTCGTAAATGGGAAAATTTTTGCGATTGGCGGGGACGCGGAAAAGGTTTCGCGAGGTCAACATGTTAGTGGTGGGATTGTAGGAACAAATGAAGAGTATGACCCCGTAACTGATACTTGGACTACCAAGTCCCCTATGCCAACGCCAAGAACTTTCTTTGCTATAACTGTTTACCAAAACAAAATCTTCTGTATTGGTGGAAGTGCAAATAACGGAAGAGACAACCCACCGACAGGAGTAAATGAGGTTTACAATCCTGCAACAGATTCATGGGAAACGAAAGCAGCTATGCCTACCCCAAGAGATGCGTTACAAGCTAATGTGTTAAACGGCAAAATCTATTGCATCGGTGGGACAGCCATTAACGGCGCTACAGGAGTTAACGAGGTTTATGATCCAACTTCGGATACATGGACCACTAAGTCACCCATGCCTACGGTTACGGATATTTACTCACCTTCGGCTGTCTTTGACGACAAAATATTCATTTTTTGTGGATTTTCCTATTACACAAATGAACCAGTTAATTTTCAAAAAACCCAAATATATGATCCTGTAACTGACAACTGGAGTTCAGGTGCACCTTCACCTAATGGTGTATATGGACAGGCAGTGGTAGCTACAGGTCAAATGGCTACAGAGCGAATCTACGTTTTGAGCAACGGAGGAAATCAAATTTACGACCCAGAGAATAATACTTGGACACTGGGCGCTAACATACCAACAAATGGTCAAGATTTTGGCGCTGCAGTTGTAAATGACAAGTTATACGTCATAGGTGGTAGAATCTGGACTTACCCTTTAGGGTCAATACTTGATACGATATTTGATTTAGCTCCAAGTGCTGCCAACGACGAGTACACTCCTGCTGGATATGGGACGCCTGACCCAACCTACTTGTTAGAACACACTTTACCCAAAATATCAATTGAGTCACCGCTAAACCAAACTTACAAAAATTCTAGTGTTCCCATAGTTTTTACCGTTGATAAAAATATTACCTCAGCAAGCTACAGTTTAGATAGTCAACAAAACATAACTATTGTCGGTAATACCACAATCGCTAACATTCCTAATGGCTTTCACAACTTGACAATCTTTGCTAACGATACATACGGAAATGTAGGCAGCGAAACAGCCAATTTCACGGTTGAAAAGCCACAAACCGGAATCTTTGGAAGCATTATCATTATTGCGGTCATAGCTGTTTCAGTTGCGATAGTATGCTTGATTGTAGGTCTATTAGCCTATAGAAGGCATCGAAAAACCGCTAACTTGAGGTACCGCGGTACCGCCCTATAGGTACCTGTGTACCTAAGTTTGGTTAAGAAACTTTGACTACAAGAACATAATTTAGTCAAGGAACTTTTACGAATAGCCTTTTATCGCAAAATGTTTCCAAGAGTAAGTAAACGAAGAAAACAGTTTTGTCCAGAAATATAGACCTGAGAGTTAGGCAATGAGTCCAGTCGAAGCTGTTTTTCCATTTTGGTCTAATAACGAGGTATTAAATATGATTCTGAGAATAGTCCCATGAGGGATCGCATTAAGATGGCTGCTGAAGACGATATTGCCGATGACAGGCGGCGGGCCGAGGTTTTTGATTCCCTTAGTCACCCGACACGCATTTTGATTTTGAAGGCTCTGAATGAAGGACCTTTAGGTTTTGCCGACTTGAAGAAGAAGCTTGGCATTGAAAGCAGCGGACATCTCCAACACCACCTAAGTAAGCTGGGAATTCTAGTTAAGACCGACGAATACGGAAAGTATGCCCTGTCGGATCAAGGCAAAGACGCCCTTCTAAGCGTCGAGACAGTTGAAAAGGTCGCTGAATCCAGAACAAAAGAGAAGAAAAAAGCATTCGGCAACGGCAAGAGGAAGCTCGTGTGGCGGATTCCAGTAATCGCCCTTGCTCTTCTATTGGTCGCAAGCTCAGTCATTGCTATATTTGAGTATAACCAAACTTTGTCTCTACAAAATCAACTAAGGAAAAAAGAGGGTACTATCAACGACCTTAGTAATTCACTAAGATTGGCACAGCAGACCGCATATATCAACGCTGACGGTTCGGTGAAGGGAACAAATAACATTCAACGCAGTGGAAACCTCTACCTTCTAACAGGCAACATTTCAGGCAGCATAATTGTTCAAAAAAGTAACATCATAATTGATGGTGAAGGTTACGCACTTCAAGGCTTTGGTGGAACAGGAATAGACTTAACAAACAATGTAACTCAAGTCCCTTCTTCTCGAGAGATTTGGAACGTGACAATTAAGAACTTAGCCATCATAAACTTTGATTTCAGCATCCAAACCAACGGAGGAGGCAACGATACACTCTACCACGATTACATCGCCAACACCACAAATGGCTTTGCCAGCGCAGTCTTCATCTTTGGCTCCGGAGGCAACAACATCACTTACTGCACCATCAATGGCACCCCCGCCGTTTTCATGCAGTTCGGTTCAAGCCACAACACTATAACTGAGAACAACCTTTCAGGCGGTGTTTGGCTGGAAGCGGGTGATTACGAGATAGTTGACAGAAACTATTGGAGTGACTATTTGACCAAATACCCAAACGCTACAGAAGTAGATTCGTCAGGAACTTGGGATGTACCATATCACTTCACTGTCTATGGGTCGTCATTCGGTGATATTCAAGATAATCATCCGCTAATGAAACCCGTGTCTATTCCGAATTTTGGCTCTCCTCCGTTAAGTTCATCGACAATTATCAATCCATCACCTTCAATTCCAGAGTTTCCAACTTTGATAATTCTGCCACTTCTTGTAGCAGTAATGACCCTCTTATCAATCGTATTTGTAAGGAAGAGAATACCAAAAAATCGATGATCCTCAAGGCTTTTGTGGCAAGTTCATGGATTCTTATGTGAGCCCAAACTAGAATTCTGTTTCTCATGGAAAGAGAGCAAGTAACAGTTTAAGTCACGTTAAAACAATATTAGATTTGCAAGATAGCAGCGTTCCTTCAGAAGAAAACATAATTTTTCCTTGAAATGCCAGAATTTAAATGTTGCTTCAACTCAAATAAGAAGCTTAATGAAAACTAAATCTACACTATCGCGCTAACAATAACTGAAAGTTTATCTATACTTTCCAAAATTGAAAATCAAGTTGCCCATGGAGAGGAAAAGAGACGAATAATCGTTTTAAAGAGGTGATAGTCATCGTCGCGGTTGCGGTTTTATGTTTATCACCTTTGATAGCGCTTGGTTTATTCACGAATACACAAAAAACCAACCATGGCATTTATAGCACGCGCTTTAGCGGTGATGGAGAAAGCTTTCAGACAAGTGCAGCCGTAGATCCAGCTTTGAGCCGCTACCTCAACCTTACAGCTGTCGGAAAATCAGGCGCAGGTGGACCGGGTTATAGCTGGAACATCGTAACCGGTAATGTTACTTGGATAGGTTCAACTCAGGACCCTGTCAAGTCCTTGCAAAACATTCACTTGTTCGTGTACACGCGGGTGGACGAAAACTCTTCGATGAGCCCAAAAACATTCATGCTCTACATTGGAATCCACGTTGAAGTTAATCAAACTGAACCAACAATACCTTCAGATGCTATTGACCATAAAGAAATCATTATTCCTACATTGGGTTTGGAAATGCCCAATTATTCCTACAGTTTTAACTGCTCAACCTACGTTGCCTGAAATTCACATTTAATTATCCCGAAAAGGTATGGTTGTTTCAGTTTGAGCGTATGCGCTGCCGTCAGGATTATATACGCAAACTGAAACAAGCAGGGGAGTGCCAGTTTTTAAAATAGGAATTGTAGGTGAATTGAAAATGTAAATTCCTGTTCCCACATAAGTTTTTGCAACATCGAAAAATGGGTAACGATAACCGTCTGCTTCGAGCTCGTCACCGATTGATAATGTTATTGTGCTTGCCCTGACTGGCATGTTGTCTTTGGGACTAATTAATCCTATTATGTTCTCCTTTTTCAAATAGCATTCACTTATAACAACAGAGTTTTTTGTTACACTCGCAACTAAGTGAACACTACACACATCGGAAGGCAGAGTAATTAAGAACCAAATAGTAGCAGCCAAAATTACAATCAATAGAGTTGCAAGTATGAAATTGCGACTGCTTCTTCGCTTCATTCAGGTCGGAAAAATCTTCGTTCTTTCACAGATAAAAGGTTTGGGTTTGGATTAAATTTTAATCTTTCTCTCTCTCAAACTGACTTACTCACGCTTTCACTAACTCTCACTCCTACCCACTCACGCACGCGCGTGCCTAATGTCTGTCTGTCAGTCAGTCATTATCACTCCAACTCAATTTCTGTCTCTGTATCCCTGTCTGATAGTCACTGTCTGTCTCCCTGTCTGTCTTACCTGTGTTGACTGTTCTATTGTATAGAATTAAATATTTGAAACGTCAAGTTCAATTTTGGGGTAAAATGAAGAAAGCGATTTTAGTAATAGCTATAATCTCGATTCTATTGGTTCTACTCGTTACGGTCTTGGCTTACGATGAAAACGTTTGGAGACAAAACAACCTACAATCGGTAGCTCCAGAACCCCCTCTGCCAAACATAATACCAGGAGCTCAAAATGTAACTGGCACTGCTGAGAGTGCGGAAGCTGTTAACGTAGCCCTCGCTAATAGTGAAGTAAAGCAATGGACAGATAAAGGCTACCAACTTTATGGAGTGTTCCAGTACGATAGCATTTATTGGGTGGGCATCCTTACCAACGCGCAACAGTTGCCATGGGTTGTGGGAATCTCTCTGAAAGTTCCAGTAAAATTTAACTCATCTGACCCGATTGAAATCAACTTTGACCTCACGCTTGCCAATTTGACTCAGAACCAGAAAGAGCAAACCCTTCGAATAGCCAGCGACACCATCAAAGCTCATGGTGGAAACGCCAGCATTGATGATGTAAGTGTGAGAGAATGGGTAGAATCACTCGGTGGCAAAACAACCTTTCATGCTTACCCATGTGTAAGTTTCAGAGTGCCCGAGGACCTTCATGAGGCAGGTATGGACGTGGCCGTTTACGTAGACCTACAAAAGGGGCAGGTTGCAGAAGTTTTAACGAACCCCAGTACACCCCTCATTCCCTAACAAGAGCAGACGACAAATCTTGCCTTGAGGAAATGAGACATTAGACGCTGCCTGTTCTTGGAATCCAGTTTTCTTTTCGCCTCTCAAATACTTTGCGAACAACAGAGCTTCTTCACTAATCATAGTTAGCGCGGCGCGCTAATGCCGCACTCAGAATAACCCATAAAATAAGGGCAACTTACCATTCTTCTTGGGGAACACTGCGTTCTTTAGGGAGAGCTAAAAGTAACCGCTTCTTGTTTTCTTAATGCGGGGTGTTTTACCTGAAAAGAAAAACGGTGGCATTAACGCTTCTCACATTAGTTGCTTTAGCATTTAGCGGATTTAACTTATCTAATCAACAAAAACGGCTTCTATCTACAACCTATGCGTTGCCGTCTACCGCTTCACCTTCATCTACTCTTGAACCCACACCTGTTGCAACTGCGACACCGCTAGAACCAACTGTTTCTTTTACTCTTTGGCATACAAATTCATCCGTTCTGCAGACACCAGCAGACCAACTTGCACATATAGCTCCAATCTGCGAAATAGTATCTCCCGAGAATCAAACGGTATTGCAAACAAACAACTTTACGTTAAACGTAAACGTGGCTTCGTATTTTTGGGTAATTAACAGTGTTTATTACAATGCAGATTGGATTGAGGGGATTCACCAAATATTCGGCATCCAGCCACATGGTATTGAGGCACTTAATGCTTCAATAACTGTAAACTTCAGCGAAATCCCTGATGGAAACCATACAGTAACGGCTTACGCTAATACACATGACGGTTCCCATAGTTTTGCCACTGTAATCTTCTTAACTGAGACGTATCCACCAAACCTAACTAAGCCAGAGCCTTTTCCAACTTTAACAGTTGTAATTGGTTGGGTAGTAGTTGTAGTGTTTGTGGTTGCCATTGCTTCTCTGATATTTTATAGAAGGCATCGGAAAACCGCTGACTTGAATCAATAGATTTTTTCAAAGAAAGAGATTACCCACCTTTTATGGACCATCAAGAAACTTTGACTAAGTCTAGTCAAGGAACTTTTACTCAAACGGTTGAAGCGCCATGGCAATTAATAAGAAAAATGAGCTTTTAAGATTTGCACCGTGAGAGCAATAAGTCTTAAATCTGCATAGCGTAGAAATAGACCAGTTCATAGTCAAGAAACCTTGACTAAAATTAGTCAAGAATCTTTTACGAATAGGCTTTTATCTAGGCAGAACCGTCATGATTATGAGGAAGAGATAATTAACAAGAAAATCGTGTTAATCGCAGGGGCATTGGTAGCTTTTTTATGTGTTTCTCTTTTTTACGTTAGTTTTATTGTTGATTTTTCAAGTGGTAGCCCTTCACCTCGTAGCTTGGGTGGAACTCTTCTGTCTGGTTATAGTGTTCCATTGGGGACTACCAACGAAACAACTGTAAACATTTCAATGGGTTATTACCCTGCTAGAGGAGTAGTTCTATACTGTACTTACACCGTAACCAATAGTAATCATAAAGTAATTGATGGCTCAGTAATGCTGCATTCTCCCTTTTCTTCTGAATATTTTATTAATAAAACATTAACAAACTTAGCCGATGGCAATTGCACATTCACGATAACTGCTCACTACGCTAATGGAAGGATAGACACACCTGAAAACGAAACATTCACCGTAGATACCTCATTCATTTACCCAGTACTTACTGTAATTTCCCCTAGAAATCAAACCTATAACTCCAATCAAGTCGACATAACTTATCATATTAATTCTAAGGTTTTGTATTCATATTATAGTTTAGATAACGCTAACTGGGTATGGTTTAATGGTAACATGACACTCAATGGGCTATCAACTGGTTTACATGAATTGCAAATTTCTGTTGTTACAGAGGCAAATGCACAAACTGGGTATGGAGATGAAGCGCAGACAATTTACTTTAGTGTTAACCCACCCTAAACTTGGAGATAGTTTTTTGGGCATACTCTCTCATATACAAAAAAACAGCTAATCATCTTGCGAATTCTCCTCTTCCTCAACTGCATCGGTTCCAGAGTTACCATTGGATGGTAATTCTGCCTTTGCTTCTTTCTATGTTCTCTGTTGCTCTGATACTTAGGCATCGAAAAACCATTAAGCTAAATCAATGACCTTTTCCCACGGTTGGGTGTATACCCCCTCTGTTTGTTAGGTCAAGAAACTTTGACTAAAACCAGTCAAGAGACTTTTACGAGAAGCCTTTTATCGTAAACAGTCTCTAAAAGTAAGTATGGGTAGTATCAGCAAGAGTTTCTCATTGCTTCTTGTTCTTGTATTAACCTTTTCAATCCTAACAATGATAGTAGCTCAGACTGTTGAGGCACAGATAGGCGTAGACGTTGAACCCGGACCTACAACAACATTTGTGAATCAGCCAGTTGAATTCACCGCAACTGCCAGTATGGGGACACCGCCATACAGTTACCAGTGGTATACACAGTTGTGGTCAAAAGACCCCAATACTCCAACCGCCAGTCCAGAAGGAAATCTAACCGCTGTATCAGGTGCTAATAGTTCACGTTTTAATTTTACTGCCTCCTCAACTGGAATATATGACATCTCTATCAGAGTAAGCGATTCTGCAAACAATTCAGTGTATGACGCTTTCCAACCATCAGGAATACAGGTCACTGTTCTTCCAACACAAATACATCCTTCCACAACACTAACACCTACATCAACTCCGACCGTTCCAGAGTTTCCAACTTTGATAATTCGCCAATTTTTGCAGTGGCAATACTGCTATCAACAGTATTTATCAGAAAGAGAATAACCAAAAAATAGCACCTCTTTTTGTTTTTGGCTTTTAAGCTGAGTCAAGATAAAGTGTTAAATCTGCTTTGCATCGTTAGTACAATCACAGATGAAATGGAATGAAGCATGAGACAACAAAGACTTTGAGAGTTGGCTGCATCCTTCTCATTGTCTTCTTTTTGTTTGTTGCTTTCGCAGTGTCAGTGATAAGTGCGGATGTTGTTCCGACTGTTGTTGTATCTCCTGGATCTGCTACTTTGGATGTGGGTCAATCTCAACTGTTCAATTCTACTCCTAGCGGCGGTTCAGGAACTTACTCATCTTATCAGTGGTACGTGAATGGAGCAGCGCAGTCTGGGCAGAATGCGTCAACATTCAGTTTTGTTCCTATTTCCGTGGGTTCTTACTTGATTACTGCAACGGTTACCGACAGCGCAAACACGACTTCTGCCCAATCGAATGCCGCGTCGGTTACGGTGAACGCCACTCTGGCTGCCCCGACAGCGACGCCTACCCCGAATACAGTTAATCAGGGTCAATCCTCCAGTTTAACCTCATCAGCAGTGACAACAGGTACTGCTCCTTACACATACCAATGGTTTGAGAAGGCCCATAACGGAAACTATGTTACGGTAGGTGCAAACTCGGCAAGTTTCAACTTTGTCACTTCAGGCTCTACAGCTACAGGCGGCTGGAGCTTCATTCTTCAAGTAACGGATAGCACTGCAGCAGCGATAAACTCCACAGCGGCTTCGGTTACGGTAAATTCTGCTTTGACCGCCCCGACCGCTTCTGCTTCTAGGAGCATGGTTGATCAAGGTCAAACTATCACCTTGTACACTAATGCTGTCTTGACGGGAACTTCACCTTACCAGTACCTGTGGCTTGAGATGGCTCCTGGTGCAGGTTCTTTCTCCTCGATCAGCGGTGCGACTTCATCCAGCTATTCTTTCGTAACTTCTGGTTCTACAACCACTGGATCTTGGAGTTTTGAGCTCCAGGTAACTGATTCGGTTTCGGCAGTGGTAACTTCAAACTCTGTGGCGGTTACGGTGATTGTTGCTCCCTCCGTTTCTGTCTCCCCTGGATCTGCTAATTTGATTGTTGATCAGACTAAAGTGTTTACGGCTACTGCTAGTGGTGGTTCGGGAAATTACACGTTTTATCAGTGGTATGTGAATGGGTCTCCTCAGGGTTTTCAGTTGCCATCAACTTTTAGTTTTACTCCTAGCTCTGTGGGTTCTTATTTGATTACTGCGACGGTTGCTGACAATTTAAGCGCGACTTCTGCTCAGTCCACTGCTGCAACGGTTACGGTCTCGGCAACTGCGACTCCAACGCCAACTCCTGTGCCTACTCAGTCGCCTACTCCTTCACCTACGCAATCACCAACCCCAGCTCCAACCTCAACGCAATCAACAGCACCTCCTTCTCCTACAGCAACACCCACCCTTACATCCAGCTCGTCGCCTTCACCTTCGCCATCTTTACTGCCTATAGAACTAACAGTAACTGGGGTAGTGGCAATAGTGATTGTATCAGTTGCTATTGGAGCATTCTTATTGGGGAAAAGAGCAGAGCGAAACAGTAAACGCACGGCAGATTTTCAGATATGAACTTAAAAGGCATGATGTTCAAGGCTTTTTGTAACTAGTTCTTGGATTCTTACTGAGCCCAAACTAGAATTCTGTTCTCATGGAAAGACAACTATTGACAGTTTAAGTCACGTTTAAAACAATATTAGATTTGCAAGATACCAGCGCTTCCTTCAGGCTAATGCTTTGCTATTCTCTGAAATACCGGATTCAAAAGTGACTTAAACTTCTAAATTCCTATGTCCACTCGCGTGGTTTAAATATTTAGATTTATGTAACTTTTTTCATGCCAATAGAAACGACCGTTATCGGGAGTTTTCCTAGATCTGAAAGTCCTCTTGAAAATGCAATTAGGGAAATTGTTGATTTGCAATTATATTCTGGCATTAATCTGATAACAGATGGCGAACAACGGGGCAATATGATTCAGTATTTTGAGCAAATTCCGGGTCTAGAAAGACTCGGAGACGGTTTAAGGATTGTTGGAAAAATTGAGCCCATGGAACGAGATAGGATAGACGAGTTCTATAAGATCCACGATTACAGAAGAGTCAAATCAATTCTGAAAAATTTAGGAAAAGAGAATGTTAAGGTCAAAATTACAATTACAGGTCCAATGACGTTAGGTACTGTTTGTGCTTTGGCGGATATGGAAAGTACATTGGAGCATTATGATTTAGACGAAGACGACACTTTGTATTCTGATTTTTGCGACGCCCTCTTGCCTTTGGTGCAGAGAGCACTTAATATCGGAGCCTACATACAGATTGACGAACCTCTGCTTTCAACTGGCAGAGTACCCCTTGAATCAGCAAAAAAGATTTTGAAGGATTTCGTTATTCGGCTTCCAGCGTTTGCGATTGAAGAAGAAAAAGTCAGCTGTCACGTCTGCGGGTCAATAAGAAATGTTCCCAATCTCTATGATGTCTTGTTAGAGTCTGGTATTCCAATTTTGAATATAGGATTTAGTGGGGAGGAAGAAAAAGAGAATTTGAATATCGTTTCAAAAGTGTCACTGGAAGAGCATGGTAAGAAACTTGGTGTGGGGTTCATCTCAAACATCAATGTTGAAGATGAAACAACAATTATTGAGCGATATTACAGAATTGAGGAAACTGTCGGAAGAGAGAACATCAGATATATTCATCCGGATTGTGGTTTTAGAATGACGCCACTCGAAAAAGTAAGATTGATTCTGGAAAAAATGAAAATGGTAGCTGATACAATAGTCTGACGTTATTTGACTGTTAGTTCTCTTTTGTGTTCTAATGTGTAGAGGTCTAAATCTCTTCAGCATTCCTTGAAGAATTGAATCATGTAGAGTTTTTTTATAAACAGGGATTTCCGAGCGATTGAAGAATTTGCAGTAGCTGAAATGTTTGCAGTAAAATCCACCGCACAGGATTCTTTCTTCTTCCAGATTTACACGTGTAAATTGCTTGGTCTTTTCTTCCACGAACTCATCAGTTGAATTATACCTAGCGAAGTCCTAAAAAAGGTGTACCAAATAACCCGGGTTAAGGAACTCCCTCCTTAAAACTCCTTGCATGCTGTGGACATTTGAGCAAAATCAGGTCTGATGCAGTGAATCTCTGCTAAATGGATTTATTAGTCTTTTACTGCAACAGTTAGTATTAAATCGGAAAAAATGGAATCTTTCACTGCTGAGGAACCAAGTTTGCGGTCGCATCAAAGTGTGTTCAAAGATGAATCTAAGCTTGACATAAATTACGTTCCGCAGAAGCTGCCTCACAGGGAATCTGAGCTGCGCTTGCTGATGGAGTTCTTCAGCTTTGTTACCCGTTGCCCCGAACGTATGGCTCAGCGAGTCATCATCACAGGCGACGTAGGGACGGGAAAAACCGTTCTTGCCCAACACTTCGGCGTAAACATCACTTCTGAAGCCAACAGGCGAGGAGTAAAGTTCCGTTACATCCACGTTAACTGCCGAGAGTTCCGCGGCAGCATTCTCCCGATTATCCATCAAACTCTCATCGCTTTTCGCCCCACTTACCCTTCCCGAGGATACTCAGAACAAGAAGTTCTCTCGGCGCTAATGCAGGTTTTAGATGAAGAAAAAGTTTCTGTAGTTCTGACCCTGGACGAGTTTGACAGCATCATAGAAAACGAAGGCTCAGACGCTGTATACAAACTAACGCGTCTACAGGAGATGAGACAAGGAAAACCACAGCGGCTCTCCTTCATCTTTATCATGCGTGACCTAAAAGCGATTGAGCAACTGGATGCAAGCTCAAAAAGCACTCTGCAACGCAGCATCATCAATCTTGAACGCTATGGCAAGCAACAGTTAATCGACATCCTAAGCGACCGCGTGGCCATGGCGTTTGAACTTGGAACCGTGGAAGAAGATGTCGTGGCTTTGATTGCAGAGTTGGCGTTTAAGGAAACGGGGAACGCCCGCTTCGGAATCGAGCTGTTGTGGCGTGCAGGCAAATACGCCGACTCGCATGATGCCGAGATGGTTGAGCCAGAATGCGTCAGATTGGCAGTGTCCAGCATCATCCCAACTATGCGGCGTAGTGACTTAGCTTCTTTGGGGCTGCATGAAAAGCTGTTTCTGCTGGCTGTGGCACGCTTCTTCAAAGAAAACGAGCAGGCTTATGCTTCATTATCGGAAGTTGAGAAGGCATATGAAGTTGTCTGCGAAGAATTCAACGTGAAAACCTGCGGACACACGCAAATTTGGAATTACGCCCAGTACCTCTCATCATTAGGTATCATCAAGATCGAAGTTGCCGCCGTAACCTCGCGTGGAAGGTCAACCCAGGTTTCCCTGCCTTCTATTCCGGCGTTTCAGCTTGAAAAAGAGTTAACCGCATCGTTAGCCGCAGAAAAAGGAAGGACGTGACTACCATTGGAGCTTGAAGAGGTTTTTTCGTCGAAACCTCGCATGAAAATCCTAAAACTACTCTACGAATTGGGGTCCCTTAATGTTTCGGAAGTTGCACGCCGCATTGGCAGTAACTTCGCGGCAACTTCTGAGCACTTGAAAGTTTTGGAGGCGGAAGGAATTCTGCAGGAACTCACTTACGGTCGGGTTCGCATGTACAGGTTTAATGAAGCCTCGGCTAAAGCAAAGGCAGTCAAAAGCCTCATAGAAGCATGGGAACAAAACAAATAGATCCTCACGCCTTTTCTTCTTTGGTTTGTCGTTTCTCAGTAAGCTGGCTAAATTCAAAACTTTGGTTCGCGCGAAACGAAAAGACATACAAGAAAGGAAAACAGAGTTATCAACTAGAACAAAGCGCTAAAAGGAGAAAAATGACTTTGGCAATGGTTGATGTTTCAGACAAAGCGGAAATCTTCCGAGAAGCAACCGCGTTGGGAACGATAAAACTGAAGCCGGAAACAATTGGCTTGATCAAGGCCGGAAAAATCGCCAAAGGCGACCCGCTTTATACTGCAAAAATTGCAGGGGTTCTTGCGGCGAAGAAGACGAGCAGCTTAATTCCTCTTTGCCATCCGCTGCCTTTGACGAATGTGCAGGTTGACGTTAAAGTGTCAGGCGAAGGTTCGGTGGAGGTTTCAGCCACCGTGAAAGCCAAAGCGCAGACGGGCGTGGAAATGGAAGCGCTCGCAGCGGTTTCGATGGGTCTGCTAACTGTCTGGGACATGACAAAACAGTACGAGAAAGATGCCGCGGGGCAGTATCCATCGACGGCGATTGAGAATATTCATGTTGTGCGAAAGTTCAAGCAGCAGGTGTAGTAGGCATGAGCGAAACCTCAACGATGCATAAGGCTAAAGCGCCAAAAACCCTGAACTTCGGCGTCTACGTTTGCAGCAGTTCGCGGTACCAACTTATTCAACAGGGTGAAAAAGAGGTCAGCGACATTGGCGGAGACACATTGGTTGACATCCTTAAAAAGGCGCAACAAAACGTACTTTTCAAGAAGATAATCGCCGATGACAAAGCGTTGATTTCTGAAGCTGTAAAAGAAGCCTTAGACATGACTAACTTGGATGTTGTCATCTTTTCAGGCGGAACAGGCATCACTCACTCCGATGTCACTATTGAAACGGTTTCGCTCTTCTTTGAAAAAACTCTGCCCGGTTTCGGCGAGTTTTTCAGGGCCATAAGCTTTGGCAAGGTAGGCTCCGCCGCAGTTCTGTCCCGCGCCGTCGCCGGTGTGGCCAACGGCAAAGCGCTATTTTGTATTCCAGGTTCCCCAGATGCCGTGCGAGTTGCGGCAGAAATGCTTATTTTGCCGGAGTCGCCTCACATCGTTAAGCACGCGCGTGAATAACGAATGAGTTTAACTGACAACTGCGGCAGACCTCTCCTTAACCTTCGGGTTTCAATTACTCAGCGGTGCAATAATCGCTGCGCATACTGCCATCGGGAAGGGGAGGTTCAGCGGGCTAACCGTTCAGCTGAGAAAATGAAGGCGGAAGAAATTGTACGTATCGCGCGAATTGCCGTCAGCCTAGGCATTGCACGAATAAAATTGACAGGAGGCGAGCCGCTTATGCGCCAAGACCTCCCTGAAATCGTTTCAGGCATAGCTGCGATACCGGGTTTGAAAGACCTGTCGTTGACAACGAATGGTATGCTTTTAGAGAGGATGGCTAAGGACTTGCGTATGCGCGGGTTAAAGCGCGTAAACATAAGTTTACCCTCACTGAACGCAGAAACGTACCGCAAGTTGACGGGCGGAAAACTTCAAGATGCCCTGGCAGGGGTTAAAGCAGCCATTGAGGCAGGCTTCTGTCCTGTGAAGCTCAACATGGTAATCTTAAAAGACGTGAATGTGGACGACGTCCCAAGCCTCATAGAGTACGCTCGGCAAAACAACATTGCCCTTCAGCTGATTGAGCTTGACCCCGTCAACGTCAGCAGCGACTACTACTTGACGCATCACCGAAGCCTAGACGAGCAAGAACAATTCCTGCGAGAGAGTGCTTTGACTGTTGAGAGTCGACCCTTCATGCATAACCGCCTAATCTACCATCTGCCAAACGTAACCGTCGAAGTTGTGCACCCCATTGAGAACACGGATTTTTGCATGCACTGCACCCGTATGCGCGTCACGAGCGACGGAAAACTAAAACCCTGCCTAATGAGAAACGACAACCTAACAGACATATTAACACCTCTCCGCCGCGGGGCAAACGACCAAAAACTGAGGCAACTTTTTGTTGAGGCCAATCAGTTAAGAGAGCCTTTCAACAAAGCGATCAATCAGAGTGCGCAAGTTTCCGACTAAAGTTCAATTATTTCTGCTTCATTCTTAGCGGTGTTCAAAATGGCCAGGGTGCATTTCCCAGTGAGGTACCCGCAGACTTCCCCTGGGTTGACGGCGAGCGTTTTCCCCTTTTTCTCGATGCTTCTATTATGAGAATGACCGTGGATGACGATATCGAAGTACCCGCTGTCGATTATGGCATCAAGCAGTTCACCTTCGTGCCCATGCAGCAGAGCAATTCTGCAGCCCTCCACCTCTACTTGTGTGAATCGTTCGTGGATTGTGCAGTTGTTGGTTTCGCTGAACCTTTTCTTCAGAAGTTCATGGTCTCCGTCGTTGTTACCGAATACCCCGATGAGTTTGCAGTTTAACAGTTTGAATTTAGGGATAACGAAGCCTGCAACGTAGTCACCAGCATGAAACACCAAGCCTACTTTCTGCTCGTTAAGATACTTCACTGCTTTCTCAACTTGAGGCAGGTTATCATGAGTATCTGAAATTGCGCCCACAAGCATACTTCTTCACATTTAAATTTCTCTCGTTTCAGAAAATAAAGGTTTTCTCTCGCAAAACCACTGCGATAAAGATGTGAGGCAGCAGATGCATGCGCCACATCCATTTTTGCGGATTTTTGAAACCTATTCTGTGCTGGCGAGGGACCTTTTATCTGCATTTTTTTGTAAAAGCGGATTCCAGTTCAAGCTTATTGAGTTTGCACCATCTTGTTTCTTACCACAAGTTTGTTTGGCTTTGGACTCAATAGCGGAAAAAGACTTCACTAGCTTCCGGCTTAATTTCCCCGCCTTCCGCTTCATCGTACCTCGATTTTCTCATCGTCCAAAACTTTAGGAAACCAATCAGGCTTATTTACGTTTTCTATAAGCCAGAACCTTCATTATCTGACAAAAACGAAAGAGCGCCAAAAACATTTTTTTTCAATGTTTCCACTAATTGTTTATCAAAAAAAGAGTGAAGCTAATCCTAATCAATCAGCGTTCAGCAGTTTGGCCTTTAATGAAATCTCTTCAGAAATCTGTTCCCTGGTTTTGCCTTCCGTTGATATTCCTAGACTTCTGGCTGCGTCAATCAAAACTTCGTCTCTGCTCTTCAATGGAGGCGGAGGGGGTGCGATAAAGTTGGAGACTGCCTTCTGCGCCGGTGTTTCGCTTGCTGCCTGTTTGAATTCGTCTTGCGCCTTGTTGAATTCGCCTTTAGCTCTACCTAGTGCTTTAGCAAACTCGGGGATCTTCGATGGACCCCAAAGAATTACGACTATAGCAATAGCTCCGACTATAAGCCATTCAAAACCATCAAGCATACAAAAACTCTCCTTTTTCAAGAACCTTTTCTATTCAATTAGAAATTCTTTTTTATTCTTAAATAGGTTTGTTGTTGTACTATAGCAATCACCAACTCGCTATTCGCAATCTGTTTCTTCTTCGCTTCTATTAATGCTTAGTTGGAAATAGCAACAGGTGGCGTTTGCCTTGGCTAACCGCTTTTGTGATATAAGGCAAACCTCACATGCGACGACGATTAAACGACCACGGTTTTCTTTTTCTCTCTGTTTTGATAAGGCTTAAAAGCTTCCTATGTTGAGTACATTTCAATACGTGACTATTCATGGTCGATGTTTGGCTTCCCTACGGAAAAACCGATGTGTGCGTCCGAATCCCAGCCCGAAACCTGCTTGGCACAATAGAGCCTGCCGACCGCCTTGGAGCACCGGATGCTAAGACTGAGGTTGAACGAGCATTAAAGGAGCCCATCGGCTCAAAGCGTTTAAGCGAAATTGCCAAGCCTGAGAGCAAGGTTGCCATTGTGGTTGACGATGGAACTCGCAAGTCGCCAAGTGAAATAATGCTGCCGCCAGTGCTCTCCGAGTTGAATGCTGCCGGCGTAAAAGATGAGAATGTAACGGTTATTTTTGGCTGTGGCACACACCGTGCAGTTAAGCCTGAGGAAGCCGCTGTATTGCTCGGCGCTGAGGCTTTGAGAAGAGTGAAGGTCATCAGTCATGATTGTCGTGCTACAGATTTGGTGCATGTTGGTACGACTAAGACGCATGGCAATAAAGTGCTTGTTAATCGAGTGTTTGCCGAGGCAGATGTAAAGGTGCTTTTAGGCGATGTTGGCTTTCATTATTATGCAGGTTATGGAGGCGGAAGAAAAAGCGTTTTGCCAGCTGTGTGCGGCGAAGAAACCATCAAGCAGAACCACTCTTTGCTACTGCACGCAAACTCGCGGACGGGAAACTTAGAAGACAATCCAGTTCATCGGGACATGACTGAGGCAGCTCGGCTTGCAAAGGTTGATTTTATAGTGAACGTGGTTGAAAACAAGAAGCGTGAAATCGTAAAAGCCTTCGCTGGAGACGTAGAGCAGGCGTTCTTGGAAGCCGTTAAACTGGTTAATGAAATGTACCGTGTAACAGTGGATCGCAGAGCAGACATTTTGGTGGTAAGCGCAGGTGGCTACCCGGCAGATATGAACCTCTATCAAGCTTACAAAGCGTTGGATAACGTTTTGGATGCCGTGAAACGTGGAGGTGTCATAATTTTGGTGGCTGAATGCCCCGAAGGGCATGGGAATCAAGTGTTTTACGATTGGATGAGCCGTTTAGGCGATTTGAAAAATGTTGAGCGCGAGATTAAGCGTAACTTTGTTTTAGGCGGACACAAAGCGTACTACCTCTTGAAAGCGCTTCAAAACCATCAAATAATACTGGTTTCTTCATTGCCTGACTATTATGCGACAAGTATATTCAAGCTAAAGACCGCCCGCGCCGTAAACGATGCGTTGGCTGAAGCGTTTAAGACAGCTGGTTCTGCCTCGAGAGTTTGGGCCGTACCCCAAGGCAGCTACACGTTGCCAGTGTTCAAGGCTCCTGAAGAAATAAAGGCTTAATGCATTTGCCTTGAAGCCAAAAATGCAGTTGTTGAATGCCAAAGCGCAACCTTTAAGTTTAAAAGGGGAAATCTCCTTTAAGAAGGCGGAATAATGCAGCAGACATTCAATCTTCGCAAATTCACCCCTGGCGACTTGCAAAATGTAATGCAGGTAAACCGTGTCTGTCTACCAGAAAATTACACTGACTTCTTTTTTGTTGATTTGCACCAGAGGTTTCCGGAAACATTCATTGTGGCGGAAGAAAACGGTGAAATAGCTGGTTACATTATGTGCCGCATAGAAGTCGGCTTGTCAAATTTCGGTTTCGGCGGCTTGATCAGGAAGGGACATGTTGTATCTATTGCAGTTATGCCGCAGCACAGGCGAAAAGGAATCGCCAAGGCACTCGTCAGTAAGGCATTGGAAGGCATGGAATACTACAAGGCAAAACAATGCTTCCTTGAAGTCAGAGTCACTAACGACACTGCAATTTCGCTTTACAAGAAGCTTGGGTTTGAAATTACCCGAACCTTAAATGGTTATTACTCAGACGGGGAAGATGCTTACGTGATGACCAAGCGACTCTGAAACTGGCCGTTAGTTGTTGTCAATTTGAAGCCTGTAACTGCGTTTTTAATCCTTTTAGTTTTTGAAGATACCTTATCACTTTCAGTTTACCCTCTACTGCTCTGTAATGTCGTTTGAAGTGATAGTTTAAAAGTTTAATCAGCTTTTTTTCCTGCCCTTCAACAATGGGAGAAGTAAGAGAATGAATAAAGTAAAATTATCCTTAGAGGCGGCTGTCTAATGGGCAAGACAGTTGAATCCTACCGCATGGCGATAGAGGATGAAATCCGCAGGTGGAACGGCTTTGCAAAAGCGCTGAGAACCGAAGATAAAGAAGCCTTTGAAGCTTTAATGGATGCTTGCCGAAACTACGCTTCCGCTGGAAGCAATGCTACTCAACCTGTACTTTTTGAGCCGATGGTCCTTTCAATTCTGGTGTCACAGCAGAAGCAGATTACGCGTTTAAAGAAGGCTTTAGATGCTGCTGGAAGACCCACGAGTAATTAGAGGTTGGCTGCTTGATGTTTACCCCTCCGACTTTGGCAAAGTTGCTGTCTGGGTAATAACCGAAAAAGGCGAAAGAATCAAGCTGACTGACAAGTTTCAGCCGTGTATCTATGTTTCAGGCAGAAAAGATGAACTTGAAACGTTAATCAGCAGACTGTACAATAACCAGAAAATCGCTTCAGTGCGGTTCGTACAGAAATACGCTCAAGCCACAGATGCTGAAAAATCTACGGTGCTGGAAGTAACTGTTAAGGATTGTAGGGCGATTCGAGGGTTAACGCTTGAAATCTTAAGGATGGGCGACTATCTACGTTATGAACTTCATAACTGCGACATTCAAAATGACCGTTCGTATCTTTTCAGCCGAGGCTTGTTCCCGCTTGCCTATATGGAAGTTAAATATGGGAAATCAGGCTTGGATTATGCGCTTTTGGATTCGGTTGAAAGCATAGATTACGTTATTCCACAGCTTCGTGTGTTAAGGCTCGAGGTGGATGTTGCTAAAACAGGCATCGTTGCAGGTTTCGATGATGAAATCCGCAGTATCACCTTAAAGCAGGATGGCGAAGACGAGATTGCGATTGACTATGGTGATGAAGCTACTAAGCTGCTGCAGCTTGTCTACGCTGTAAACAAGTTAGATCCAGACATAATTTTAACCCAGTCTGGTGACTCGTACCTTTTTCCCTACCTGATTCGTAGAGCAACAGTGAACAACGTTATAGATCAGTTCGTTTTGAGCAGGGAAAACAAGTCTTTTAGTCGGAAAAATGCGTCCGGTAAAACTTTCTTTTCGTACGGGCATACGTTTTACAGAGCAAGTACCGTTCGGTTATATGGCAGAATCCACATTGACCAAAACAATACCTTCATCATGACGGAGTCAGGTTTTGACGGCTTAATCGAAATAGCGCGAACCTGCAGAGTCCCCCTGCACACGGCTGCACGCTTCTCAATCGGTTCAAGCATGTCTTCTATCCAGTACTATCAAGCCATGCAAGATGACATTCTGCTGCCGAGGAACAAGAAAATTCCTGAAGCCTTCAAATCAGCCCTTGACCTGCTTGTCGGCGACCGTGGAGGCCTCGTTTTTGAGCCGCGCTTGGGGTTGCACGATTCAATCGGAGAGGTAGATTTTTCTTCTATGTACCCAAGCTTAATGGCGAAATACAATATTTCAGCTGAAACAGTGCTTTGTAAATGCTGCCCCGATTCCCCAATTAGGATTCCCGACTTGAATTATCATATTTGTACAAAACGCGTCGGCATGGTTCCGAAAACAGTCAAGTTGGCATTAACCAAACGACTCAGCTATAAACGGTTAAGGGACGAAACGTCTGATAAAACGCTTAAGCAAGTATGCGACAAACGCCAGACAGCGTTAAAATGGATACTAGTCACCTGCTTTGGCTACTTGGGATTTAGTAACGCAAAGTTCGGGTCGGTTGATGGGCACATTGGCGTTTGCGCCTTTGCCCGAGAAGCTTTTCTTAAAGCAACGCACATTGCTGAAGACGAAGGCTTCGAGGTTATTCACGGCATCGTGGATTCACTCTGGCTTAAAAAAGAAAACGCAACCATGGAGGAGTATCGTAATCTTTGCAGGGTGATTACTGACGAGATTGGTGTTCCCATCAATTTTGAGGGCCGCTACAAATGGATTGTTTTTTTGCCTTCAACCATGCATCCACGTGTCAGTGTTTTAAACCGTTACTTCGGCGCCATGGACAACGGCAAAGTAAAGGTTAGAGGTTTAGAAGTGCGCCGAAGCGATACGCCACGTTTCATCTACGACCTCCAGATGGAAATGATCAATGTGCTGGCTTCCGCTAATAATTCAGTAGAGTTTACGCAGAAAATCCCTGCTGCTTTACAGGTGGTGAAGGCTTATCGGCAAAAACTAATCGACGGGGAGGTCCCAGTTTGGGATCTAATCATAACTAAGCACTTATCGAAGGACCCTAAAAGTTACAGGCAGCATGTAAGTCAGGTGATAGTGGCAGAACAGTTGGTTAAGAAAGGCGTGGAAGTTCATGCGGGTAACAACTTAGCTTTTGTTTTTACGGATTCAGAAAACAAACGGTACCATAGAAGAGTGCTGGCGGAGCAGTTAATCGAAAAAGGCGTGCATGCCGACACAAAGAAGTATCTACGTCTGCTTTACGCTTCAGCTGCTAACCTATTGAGCTTTAAGGGTTACACGACAAAATCAATCCATGACGCAGTCAACGGTCAATCAATCAGCACTTTGTCAAAATTTTTGGCCTCATAAATCTTTCCTGAATTCTATCCTCAAAGATAAGAAAAACCTGCACTCTGAAACCATTAATCTTTAAAAGTTTGAGCACTGAAGTGAACGCTAACAACCCAGAGAGAGCTCTAATGAAGAGAGTAATTGCGGATACGTCTTTCGCCTACTTAGTGTCTGGAGCCCTCGCCCTGATAATTCCGCTGCTTCTGTTGGAGCACAATGTTAACGTGGCGGAGATCGGCATAGTGCTTTCTGTTTATCCGCTGATTTTTCTTTCGGCGCGACTGTTGTTCGCAGCTCTTGCTGACCGCGTCGGATGGGGGCACGTTTTCGCCCTAATTAATTGGCCCACGACTTTCTTTTCCACCCTGATATATTTCTTTGCGAGTTCCACCACGGGGTTCTTCATTGGCAAAATAGTGGAAGCACTCAGGGAATCCTCGTACTGGGCTGTTAACCGAACCGCCATTTTCTCTTTGTCTCCAAACCGGGAGGAACATGAAGCCACAAGAATCAACGCCGTAATATGGCTCTCTACCGCAGGGGGAAGCGCGATCGCAGGCGTAGGCATCGCCTACATTGGCTTCTCGTCAACGCTACTAGTTTTAATCTTTGCTTCAGCGGCTATGGGCATTCCTGCGCTTGCCCTATGGAAACAGCGATCAGTATTGCCCCCGAAAACGGAGAAAAAGTCAAGATCAGCGATTTCGCTTAGCCCAAGAGGCAGAGACCGAACCTTCTGGCGAGTCTCAATAGCTTTGTTGTTCTACAGCCTCGCGACTTACCCGCTAATAACCTTGCTTCTGCCTGTTTTCATGGATCAGCAGCTCAAGTACAATTATCTTTCAATCGGCGTAGCCTTCATGCTCTACAACGTCGTTGCTGCCCTCGTCACGCTTATAACCCTTAAGAAACCTATCAACCGCGCTCGAGCTGTCTACCAAAGCATAATCGGTATAGTGGCAAGTTTCTTGTTGGCAAATTCCGGCTTCTATTTCCTTGCATTTTTTCTTGCGCTGGCGGTCCAACGCGGTCTTGGCATAGGCTTCTTTGAATCAATCGTGGCTAAAGTTACCAAGAACAATTCCGCAGTCTCGGTTGACATAGGATGGCTTCATGTGCCCACGAGACTTGCCGAATTCGCCTCAGTTCTATCCGCCGGATACGTCGCTCAATACCTCGGCTACCTGCCGGTCTTCGTGGCTTCAGGTGTGGCCTTTGCCGTTTTTTCAATTCTCTCCCTAAGCATTGTAAAACAAGACTGCCCAAAGGAGAACATTGAAAATGAGTTTGAAAAATCGCTGAACAAACCAAAAAATCTTGATCTTTAAGATTTTATATTAAAAAGTACCATTTTACTCTTTAGCCCGTCCTAATGAACAAGTTGCAAATGAAACAAGGATCCCTAACTGATCTTTCGCGATAGCAGCTATGTGAAAACTCATTTACCTAATGTTACATTCCCCTTGTCAAATCTTATTAGGAAGTGACATGTTTTTAGTTAGAAAGTGGGTCCGTGGCGCAGTACGGATAGCGCGTCAGCCTTCTAAGCTGAAAGTCGTGGGTTCAAATCCCACCGGACCCGCTAAAGCTTCTCTCCCGAGAGAATCTTTGGCAAGAGAGGGGGAGTTCACCGTGTTTCTGTTCTCTAAGGCTTCTATCAGGTCTTTCAAGGCGTTCTCGCAGGCGCGGCTAACATTCAAGCCGAGAAAATGGGCTTTTTCATAGACGTTTTTGTCGATTGAAACGGTGACTTTAGCCTTTACGGGTTTATCCTTACTCATACGCATACCTACTCTTTTTTCCAAGCACCATTTCCAACATATTTGAAACCTCTTTGTCGCATGAATTCAAGGGTGCCTTTGGCCTGAGCTTCTTTCGTTGGATATTCAGTAAATCCTCTTTCTGTCCACTCAGGCTCTACTCCGTCAATCGTGACATAGGGTTTTGGTGGTTTTGGTGCATTCTCAAAGGCTTTTTTCAGATAACGGTCAAGTTTCTTTAGATTGCTCGAATTGTCAAGAAATAAGTTAGGATTTTCCACGCGAATTAGCCGTCTCAAAAGGTCTCTTTCCAAATCTGGAAATTGATGTTTGTATTTTTGTACGAGTTGAGGGACACTCTTGTCTTTTTTGAGGGACATTTTACCATCAATTCCGCATAGGTCTAAGGACATTCAGAAATATAGAAAGAGGTGATATTAAAGGTTGTCCTATGACTTACAAGGCGATTTAAAACGCAAGAACAAAAACAATTCAAAAACCCTCCGGAAGTTCGCGCCTACATGGCCAAGATCAAACGCGAATACCGAGCAAGAAAGAAAACTAAGCAGATTTCAGCTTAAAGAAAAAGAGGCAATAGAGGTGCCTCGTCAATGAAAGAAAGTCGAAACCAAAATAAAACCATTCCGTACCCGGTAGAGCCTAACGTCTGCGAGTTTTCCGAGAAAGTCAGCTACGTTCTTTTAGGCCGGATCTGCCAACTTGACGACTGCGCTTGTTTCAACTGGAATTATCCCTCAGTTTTTGCTTCATGCCCTACCAGGCGCAGACTCCTAAATGACCTTCATGAAAAGGAGCTTTTAGAACAACAATGAACCTGAACCAAGAAAAAGGTGCCAATTTGGCACAATTAAATGGACAGCACCGACTAACTAACTACTACTACTGCGATATAATAACTAACTATCTAACTATCTATCGTGTTTTCTGTTTACGTTACTGTTGTTGTTCTTCTGTCGGTTGCTGTTCTTTGGGAGTGTGGTTTCTTTGAGTGAAAGCTCAAGATCTCCTAAGTCGAGAGATCACATTCACCCAATTTTTCTTTGCGCTCCTCATTATCTTGGAATCGCCAAATTGATGTCTGATTTAGGAATTGGTAAGAGTGCAGCTCTTGAATTAGCCATTAATCGAGGATTATTTGAGCTGCATGCTATCTCGAAAGAAGATTTTGAATTATTGGATATTAGATACCGGAGAAAACTTATCGACATCATAGCCGAAAACAAAGCTGAGAGAGAAAACACTCATTTGCCTAAGTTGGAGCTAGAGAAGCAAAAAAGAGAAAAATTGCAGACTTTAGCGCACCAAGTTATCCCTAAGGAGAAGCTCGAAAGCGCAGCGGTTGCTCTTAAAGGAATTTATGAGAATTGGGACCTGGAACCCTACAAGAATGATCTAAGCTGGAAGATTAGACAGTTAGCCTATGCTAAGAAGTACCCTGAAAACGAGTTTGCGAAGCTGATTATAGCGAAAGAGGGGAGTGCGATATAATATCGCAAGAAATTCTTGAAATGCTCCAGGGAATACTTTGCTATCATTCCGTCGCTGTCACCAAAATCAAAACTGGCCTAAACTATCATTACCCTCTTTGCTGCGTGCTCTATTTCTCGCTGAGACTTCAGATCGAGTATTTGATGCCTTTCAGAATTCGGGTTTTGTTAGCTGAAAGTTGGGAAAATTATGTTGCTAAGCATTTTGATGATTGGGTGAGATGTCCGATACATGGGGTTTGAGGTTTCGGGTTTTAGACGTCGTAATCATCGTCGTGTCAAGGACAAAACACCAGTTATATACGTTGAAAACGTCAGAAAGAGTTCATTGACGCTTACGCTCAGAAGGTAGTTCAGCAAAATAAAGAAACTTTGAACGCTGATAACGTTGCATTGACCCTTCTCAAATACTGCCAAAATGAAGTCAAAGGTAAAAACTTAGGTACTATGTTAGGCATGGAAAAAGACTGTCTTCAGCTATCACCTACAGAATTATACATCAAACTTTCATACTACGCTCAAGAAATGGCAATCGATGTTAAAGCTAAGGGATGGCCGCGGAGTCCTGGAGCTTTGACAAGGAGATTGAACCTTGTTTCTGTAGCTTTGAAAGCGGTAGGTTGCGAAATTTCAAGCTATGAGGGTACTCCAAGACTAATAAAAATCAATGTTGAAAAACTCACCGTTAAAGAACCTGAGGCACCTAAAAGGTACTGTTCTGAAGAATGTGAGAACTATGATAGCTTGGCATGTTCTAATCCTGTAGGATGGGATAAATTGAACGAGAAAACTGAGATTCCTTGTAAGTGTCCAGGTTACGCGCAGAAAGATGCCGGAGAGGATTCCTAGAAAATGTGTCTAAAAAAGATATGTCTCTATGAGAAGGTTTAAAAGTAGAAAGCTCTCATAGTGGATTCAAGGAATTTCAAGGAACCCGCTATGGCACTTCAAAATCCGCCTTCACCGGAACGCGCAGCAATCCGAGAATATTGGAGAGCTGCGAAGCAAAGACAGAAAGCTAAGGAGGCCGCATCAATTGGGTGACAGCAACCCTTTCCACATACTGCTCGTTGTCACCGTACTCATTCTTATGGCAACTTCTATCTTCGCGATAGCGGCACCTCAATTTGGCTTCAATAGTTCAGTCATTAAGCAACAACCCCAATTTCCTTCTTTCAGCTTCAGTTCTGAAGGAAACCCGCAAGCTAACTCTATGGGCCAATTTGCCTATAATGAAACGCACCAGATTGTTGGAAATGGGCAGACAGTCTACTTCAAAACCTTCACGCCTGACAAGCAGATTCAATCAATTACTCTGCTGCCTGAGCTTGGAATTTTTGGCAGTTACCAGGGCGGATATCGGTTTCTACGTTATGCGACTTGGGGATGGGCCAACGAGCCAGTAACAGACCTCGAGGGCAACTACTTGAACGCTGTAAACACATTTGGGGCGGATCACTTTTCTATTCCGGCTCAAACAATCGTAGACGACGAAAACGGCGTAATAATGAAGTGGAACGACACGATCAAAGCCGCTTACGAGAACCAAACTTTTGGGGTATACTCCACTTTCATCATCGACAACAACAACCCTCAATACATGGCCTACGTTTCTTTTTCGCCTCTTCCTGGCTATCATGACTTGACTACTAGCTGGAATGTCGGTCACGGCTTCACGGTTTGGGTTTACGGAAACGCATTTCAGAAGCCTGCCTGGACAGATCAAGTAGTTGACTTTTTCCTGTTCTTAGGAGACGTAATCGGCTTTTTCGTTGGCTATGTCTACTGGATCGCTCAGATGTCGGGGTTAATGGTGACATTTCTATCCGCCGGCTTCATTCCCGCAGCATTAGGATCCGCGCTTATCATTTTAGTCGGGATCCTCTTCCTGGGCAGCTTGCTAATGTTCATACGTGGAAACAGTGGGAGCAAGTAGCTATGCTCCGAAGGAAAGGAGTTTCGCTTATCAGGAACCTTTGGAAAGTTGTAAAGCGGCAGTTCACTAAGTCAGCGAAGATTCTGTTAATGGGCCTGCTAATCGAGTTCCTGATTTTTTCAGTGCAGACTGGTTTTCTTTCCGGTTTTGTTTCTGAAGTGATCTCTCTAGGGGCCATGGTTGCGGTTTTCGCAGTTTCTCTACGGTTTTCTTTGAAGGTGAAGGAAAAAAGAACCTGGATGGATGAGGCCCTTGGAGTACATAGTTAAAACACATCATGGCAGGCCTTCTAAAGTGCTTGGAAGGCCGTGTATGCGATGCAAAAAACTGATCGTTGAAGGCGCTGAAGTTGTCACTAAGCAGAATGGCCGTAGAGTGTATCATCTGACTTGTTGGGAGAGCCTACTCATTGACTGAGAGAGAAGGTGATCGCTTGGCTAAACCTCATAAAACCGAGGAGAAAACGCCTCAGCGTAGTCTAGTCAAAAAGTATAGGCGCATCGTTGAGAAGGAGCAGGGGCCAGGATGCTATTGATTAAGCCTCGGAAAGTCAAGAAAGTCGCTGAGTTGCCTGAGACTTGTCGGAAGTGTCCACAGCGGAAAATCGACAAACGCTCCTGGTGCATTCACCCTGAAGCTGTCACCTGGAAGCCTTGCTACACCGTAACTAACAATTCCGAGAAAGATCAAGGACTCGCTCAGAAAGTTAATGCAAATTGACGATGAAGGTGTGATTAAACGGATGCTGTGGAAGAGGTATACTACAGAGGTAGAATGTGATATAGAAGTCAAAAAGACCATGTTTTACCTTATACTACAATTAAAGGTAACAATGGAACGGTGTTCAAAGTATGCAGCAAAACAACTTAGCGGTTTATGAGCATTGGAAAGGAGAGACCAGGTACAGAAAGAATGGCAAGATAATGACGCCGCTGACAGATGAGGGATTCCTTGAAGGCATGGAGGCGGGTAAGTTTGTCCGTGAAGATCATAAAGCCTTTGTCGCCTTACTCTATTACTCAGCTGTCCGTAAGAGTGAAGCCTTGAGAGCTACCAGGGAACAGTTCCAAATCACAAAAAAGGATTTAGTCTTCAGTGTTGGCAAGCGTTTGAAGCATGGAATAGAAACCCCGCCTTTGAAGATTCCTTTAGCAGCTCCTTACGTCGACACGATTGTTTCAGCAATCGAGAATACCAAGCAAGGAAAGGTAGACTTCCACTATGTTTTTCCTTACAGTAAAAAGACAGGTTACAATATTGTCGCGCGATGCTTCAGCTACCCACACTTCTTTAGGCTAAGCCGGATCACTAACTTCTTTTTGGAAGGTTGGACTATTGCCCAGGTGCATAGCTGGACCGGATTAACCTTGAAGGCCCTGGACTACTACATCGGATTAGTGGACATTGATAAGATGGGTAAGAGTCTGTACAAGCCATGAGCTATCATGAACTACTGCAAAAGCAAGAAGCGGCGAGACTTGAGCAGCAAGGCTACCGAGTTTTCCTTGAATATGAAATCGCAAACTGTAGAGTTGACGTCATAGGCTTCAAAGAAAACGGCGCCGTAATCGTTGAGTGTGGATGGCTAACGAATCTTAGTAAAATCAAAAACTGCACTCAAGGAATCAAGATCATTTCTGTTCCAAGTCTAAAGTGCTTCTTACCGACTACCCCTTACGATCCAGAGGTTGAGGAACCTAGAGAACCGTTGTACGCTAAGTACCTTGACCGTGAGTGAGCTTTCTAGCGGTCAGAAAGCCAGTATAACAGCGCAGAAACCTTAGAGAGAAAAATGGGGTGCGGAAGCTGCACACAACCATGCAGCTAATTATCTTTGTACCCTCGGGCTTCATATTCTCTCTGTTCTCTCTCATTCATTAAAACTAAATGCCCTTGCCGATCTGTTCCAATATTGAGTATATCATCTTTGTCTAGCCATTCTCTAAGTCGATTGTAGACTTCTGTCGGTATGCTGACTTCAACATAATTCTTTTTGACTTCATAGCTTCTTTTATTCTTCAATCTTTCACCACCTTCCCTCTCCTGACTCTTTCCTCAAAATTAGTTCACTGTTGACTTTGACAAGAATCGCCTGAGCAGCTGTAGACATCCGAGAGCGCAGATCAGTGACCAAATTAGGATTGTAATAATGAACCATGAACACGGATCCGGTTACTCTGCCATGCAGTAAATCGATTTCTTCAGGCCGTAACCATTTAGTCGTAAAACTCGCGTGGTTCTCTCTGACGTCGCTGAAACGCTGCGGAATATGCTTTCTTTCTAAAGCTCTGTTCTTCAAGTGGTTGTCATTGATTTCTTTCTGCTTGCCAATCGACTCTAAAAGCTCCAGGGGAACGTAAGACAGAAAGGCTTTCTTACAACTCCGAATGAAAGTTTCCTTGTACCTGAAATGTTCCAGGAATCCGGTCTTAACGTTATAGTATTTTTCAGCTAAGGCGCCTTCTACTGACAGCTTCACAATCAGATTGTAAGAATGGATCGCCTCACTAAGTCTTAGGCCGGTGACAGCGATGAAATCCATGAAAACGGAGTATTCAGGACACGCCTCTTTGACAACGCGGATCCATTTGAAAACGTTTTCGGGTTCCCTGATCTTGGTTAACCGGTCGATGATTAGGTCGTCTGCGCTTCTGCCTGCCCACGTTAACCCATAATTCTTGAGGAGCTGCTTGTACTCTTCATAGCAACCTTGAAACTTAGACAGTGAAGATAGAGCTTTGACTGTTTGAGCGCGCATACTCGGTGAAAGCTGCTTAATCTTAGAGAGATCCCGCGTCACCCAGCAATCCGCATACTGCAAACACAAATTCAACAGTTGCGTGCCATAATAACCATGATACTCCTTAGCCTGAATCGCTTTCTTAAAAGCAACCCAATCCACGCTCCTTTTCGCAGAATCGCCTTGATTAGGGGCTTCTAAGCTGAAAGTCGTGGGTTCAAATCCCACCGGACCCGCCATGACCCTTTTTATCAAAAAAGGTTTCAGTTGAAAAATGGGTATATTGAGCTTGTTTTTGGTTATTGAAGTTCTCCAATGTGTCTACGCAGGCTTTTAGGGCATTTTCGCAAACTGCAGAGACGTTCAACCCCAATTTATGGCTTCTTTAGTAAGTTTTTTATCGACAAGTAAAGTGATTTTAGATTTTTTAGGTTTAGAAGTATGCGCACGTACGCGAACGTCTTTTTCTGAACTCATTTTCTAATTCTTCCGAGTTTTTTAATATCCCCATGTTTGAAACGTGGCAAAATGAAGTTCCAGAGAAGGAAGGAGAAGCATTCGTGTTTCCACCTGGAACCATCAAAGGATTTCATTGTGAACAATCCTTAACAAGGTACCAAGCAAAAAGAATAATTAAGAAAACGACCGGGAAGTTTCCGCATTGGTTCCGCGCCAAGTGAGAACCTTTATAATAAAAAGGTTTTCAATAACAACCCTTACAAACTCAAAGACTTTATGGGTCTGGTTAATTTGGCTTCGACTGATTTCTTATGTTCAAGCTGATTGTGAAGGGGATAAAGAAAAAGGATTCAAACTCTAAGCTGCGCCAATTTTATTGGTTTTGTTCGCTTGGAACTTATCTCAGGAATATCCCAATCACTGCATAGTTTTTCTAACGTCAAGACAATGGGTTGATAAGGTTCATTTGACATTTGCATCTTTAAACATCCAAGTTTATCTTGTATAAGAAGATATAATATGCTTATTTCGTAGTTCGTAATATTACGATTCTCGACATAAAACTTAGCGTCTGATAAAGCTACAATTTCCAAAAACGTATTTTCAGTTTTCCGAATGTTTCTAGCATTCACGAGTCAATGGCTGAAAACATATAATTGCCTCAAGATGATGTTAATAATTTATTTCTGTCAGGTTTAAATCATGGTTGCCAAGATCGTTGAAGAGCCCACTTTAAGGGAACGAGTGCAGGTGTTTCGTGACAGGTTTCAGGCCGGCAAACTTCTCGCCGAGAAACTTCGAGAGTATTGTCAGGAAAAGAATGCAATCGTTTTAGCTATCCCCGCAGGCGGAATCCCGGTTGGCAATGTGATTGCGAAGGAACTCGCCGTTCCAATGGATGTAGTGATCGTTAGGAAAACCCAAATTCCATGGAACACTGAGGCCGGATTCGGAGCAGTAACGTGGGACGGCGAAACAATCCTGAACGAACCTCTGGTTGAACAGTTAGGTCTGACCAATGAAGAGATAGAGGAGTCGATCTCGAAAGCTAAGAGAAATGTTCAAGAGAGGCTTAGAAAGTTCCGAGGAGATAAATGCCTGCCGCAATTAAGGGATAAAATAATCATTCTTGTGGACGACGGGTTGGCCTCCGGATTCACGATGTTAGCTGCAGTTAGATCCGCGAGGAAGAGCCAACCTAAAAAAATAATCGTGGCTGTGCCGACGGCTTCCTTGGGCGCTGTCGAACTGCTCATGCCTGAAGTGGACGAAATTGTATGTCTAAACATAAGGAGCGGCCCGTCATTCGCCGTCGCAGCCGCTTACGAAAATTGGTACGACCTAACGGATGAAGATGCCCTTAGAATACTCTTTGGAAAGGGCAAATGATCGCCAGACAGTCTATTCTAAGCGAGGATTCAAACACTTTCCGGAATAAGCTAGGTGCGGGCAACTTTTGATAGACGAAAAGTTTTTTCAATAGCAACGCTGGTTGGCTTCTTGGGAGCCGCTTAATAGCTTAAGCCCCTCCCATCGGGCGCGCTTGAACTAAATTCATTTAACACCTAATTTAGCTTAGTGTTTCCAAACAAACAAGAGATTCTCTTTGAGTCCACTGAATTTCTAATTTCTTTAAAAATTGGTGAGAAGCTCCCCTTTCTCCTCAAACAAAGAAGTGGCATCTGAGGCTTAAAAGGCATATTTCAGAATTGGGATTATATCAAAAATCCTATTCTTATTTTAGCTTTGGCTTAGACTTTTAAGCGCTAACAATTAAACCTAGAAAAGACAAAACTGGTCAAGAAAGAAAAAGAACGATAAGTCTTAAATCCGCATGAAAATAACAGATAATTGAGGATATTAGAATTAACAAAAATAAACAATTCGCTCTTGCTATCTTAGTTATATCAATTGTCCTGTTCGCTACCTTTTTAATAATCTACGAAGAAAATCAAGCTCCTGTAAATGAAAACCAAGCAATCATCTACTATTCGTTTTCATCAACACCTTATTTCTTTAACAGTACAGGAACAAAAAATTACATTGTTATCTATTCTGCCAATACTGGCAAGACGACCGGAGATTTTAGTCTTGTCATAACATTTGTTAATGCGACCTTTTCAACAATAACAGAACAACCATACAATCAAATTAACACAACCTCAACAGAATTTAGTTGGGACCTTAATGCAGGTGATTCGGTCTCAAGAGATGTTTACTTTTCTATTATCTCCACCGTAACTAGTTTTTCAATTTCTTTATCAATCCATAGCAATCAAAGTTCTTTGAAAGCAATCTCGGAACCTCCCATCTTTCTGCAATATAAATGGGACGTTTATGATTTCCAGCTTAACCAATAATTGATGTAAAGAACGTCAAATAATAGATTTAGATCTTCCTTGAACCCAACCCAAAATTTCTGTGCTTTTTGAAATCAGGAACAGCGTAGAGTTGACCTGTTACTGAATCTTTCACTTTCCGATTTTTCTGTTTTATGAAGAAAAACGTTGTTAGAAAATTTTAAAAGCGTTTGCGTATGATTACGATGGCAGAGAGGGGTGCTCGGTTGAGTGCACTTGAAATAATGGCTATAGTATTGCCAATAATCGTTATTGTCATAGTTATCTATGCGCTTGTTTTGTCGATCCGTATTATTAGACCCATAGACAAGGGTTTGGTGGAGCGTTTTGGCAAGTATCACCGTTTTGTCGAAGGAGGAATTACCTTTCTTTTTCCATTTATGGACCGTCTGCTAAAAGTCAACATTACTGAAAGAATGACGCCTGTTCAGCGCCAAGATGTCATCACGAAAGACAAGGTTTTCATGGGTGTCGATGCGGTTGTGTTCTACAAGATCAAGCCTGACGAAACTTCCGTAAAGGCTTCCCAATACAACGTGGCAAACTTCTCTGCCCAAATAGACACGCTCGCACGAACAGTACTCAGAGACATCATAGGCGGAATGGACATGGCAATAGCGAACACGTCCAGACCCGTAATTAACACCAGCCTCAAGATGGCACTGGACCAACAGACGGAGAAGTGGGGAATTGAAATCGTGCGGGCAGAAATCAAAGATTTGGAGCCGCCGAGAGAACTCATCATATCCATGGAGTCCGTGCTAAAAGCAGACAACGAACGGCAGGCAGCTGAGAAAACAGCGATAGCCCAAGCTACTTTGGCCAGCGGACAGAAAAATGCCACGATTCAGGTTGCAGAAGGACAGAAACAAGCAGCCATTCTTCAAGCTGAAGGCCAAAAAACGGCAACGGTTACGATTGCTGAGGGCGACGCTCAAGCGACCAAGCTCAGAAATGAAGCATTGACAACGTACTTCAAGGACAGCGCAGTTGTCTTCAAGCAACTGGACACCATCGTGGCCTCGTTGCAGAACAACACAAAGATTATTGTTCCCGAAGGCAAAGCCATATCGCTAATCCTCAATGAACAGGAAAACCTTTCAAAAGCAACAATTATCCCAGTCACACTACCACAACAACAGAAAAGCACCAAAATGCAGTAAAACGTCTTTCCATTAATGTTTTTATGTGGACACGTCTGTCCAGTTTCTTAGAAGCATCACAACTTTTGGGAACGCTGGCTAATTGGAGAAGGGAATACTTTAGCCTTAGCTAAACCTTTTTTCGTTTCTCAGCAGAAAATTTAGGATTAGCAGAGATTGTACATTATTAATCTGTTCAAACAAGTTAACCAGCATCTTCTAAAGTGACCCTTCTGGATTGATTTACAAATTAAAAAAAAGAAAAGGGTTTTTGTTTGGATTCTTGGTTTTATGGGTGTTTTCTTGTGACGAGAATTGCGAGTATGGCGCCGATTATTATTATCACGATGATGATTGCTGCGATTCCGTAGACGAGAGTGTTCTCTGAGGATACTCCAGTGAGCGGTGTTGCTGTTGGTGCCTCTGTTGGATGCGCGCTGCTGGCGTAGAAGAATGTTGAGGCAGATGATGAGTAGTAGCCTGCTGAGCCTGGGAATGTAGCATAGACTGTGTAGTTGCCTGCAATGTCAGGTGCCCACGTGTAGCCGTAGTCCCCAAGAGCATTTGTTGTGGTCGTACCGATTGTTCTATAGTTGCCGTTATTGTCTAAGACTGATAATACAACTTGAACTCCTGTTGCATTGTGTGGCATTGGCTGCTGCTCGTAAACTGCCTCCATGAATTGGGTCATGCTCGCTTCGGATACGCAGGGTAGTCCGTTGGGGAAGTTCTTTGCGACTGCTGATTGCGATGCACCGGGTGAGACATCAGTAACCCTGCCAGTTACCGTGATAGGTGTTCCTACTGAAATGCCGGCCTCTGGGGCACTGATAGTTGTTTTGCTTGGTCCCTGTGAGTATGCGTAGATTTGTCCGTCGTATGAATTGAATGTGGTCATGACACCGTATGCTACTGCAGTTGCTGTATCGTCAAAGCCCAGATTGCTCCAGACCAGTTGCCCAGTGTTAGCGTTGAGTGCTAGTTGGAGTACGCCGTGTAACAGTGGTGGGTTGTATTCGTGTCCTTCAGAAAGGTATAGAATTGTGTTAGCGCCTTGGCCTGCTAGGGCTTCATCTGAGAAGACCCAAAGTGGGTAAATGCCGTATGGCGATTCAGTTCCAGCGGGTCCATTTATCTGGTATGTACTCCAGGACCATAGAATGTTGCCGTTAGTCTCGTTGACTGCCCAAACGTCTCCTCCTAAGGCCCAAACGTATAGCACGCCGGTTGTTGCGTCAGGTACGGTTTCGAAGTCAAAGGAATCGTATTGGTTTGGCATGTTGCCGTCAGCCATGCGTACATTAAGACTGTTTGTCCAAACTTGCTGGCCTGTAGTCAGCGAGTATCCTGCCATTTGGTATGAGTCTTGGTTGATTTCGACGTAGATTCCTGCTGCTGCCGATGGTGTGTTGCTGATCCTTGTAAAAGACGGGTTGTAGATGCCTCCTGTCCTGTTCGTTATCCACATCAGTGCGCCTGTTTGTGCATTCCAGCCGCCTTCGATTACCCAGCCTTCAGATTCTGCGACAGATACAGTGCCAGTTTGGAACACTAGTGTATTTCCTGACCACGCAGACGTTGAGAAGAAGCCATTGCCGAGACCTTGTACAACGACGCCGTTGAGGATCGAGTTTTCTGTAACAGCCCACTGTAATCCAGTGTTCCAATTAAACACAGTGTTTAGTGGTACTGTCCAGTCGAATAGTCCGCCTAGAGCTGATACAGCACCTGATGCAATGAAAGCTTGTGTTAAGTTGTACATCTCCAATACTGGTCCGTTAAGGAGGGTGTTGAAGGTTTTAGATGTATAGCCCTGCAATCCGTTGCCGTTAACGTTTGGAATCTGAACAGTCAGTGTTGGATTTGTGGGACCGAAGAAACTCGCGTTGGTGGCGACAGCGTATCCGATTATGTTTCCGTTTGCATCAGCGCCCATCAAAGCGAATGAAGGAGCGTTCGAAACTTTAGCGACGTATTGTCCAGTTAAACCATCGTACATGTACCAAGTTGTTGTAGGGCTGAAGAATCCACCGCCGTCAGTAGCAAAGATGTATGGGCCAACACAGCCGTACTGGTCAATGGTTGGAAAGTTGATAATCATACCGGCTTTCAATGCGTATGTTGTGTTTATTACCCATAGGGTTTGTCCAGTGTACAGATTGAAGGCCATTATTCCTTGTGAGCTGCCAGTTTGCGTTGTATACCAAGTGGAGTATTCTATGCCGTCCATTATTATTGGTGCATATTTAGGATCGTACTGCGAAGTTGTCCAGTAGCTGCTGGATTGTTCGTTGTTGCCGAGTGGTCCACCTGCTGCTCCTCCTACGCACCAAGGCTTTGTCCACAGGATGTGCGCAGATGCTGGTGCCATCGTGTATGGGTTGTAGTTGCCTGAGGCATTGTATCCGCCAGTGTTGGCAAATGTGTTTGCGACGTATCCCATCCAGCCTCCGCTGATGCCTGCCCAGAGTTGGACGTTTTCAGCGGAAACTGGTGCCTCCCAATAATTTGTTGGGAGCGGAGTATCCGCTAAACCGCCTCTCGGCGTTGACGTCACCACTAGGGTGGTTGGTGCACTTACGCTAGGTTCATTGTAGTCGCCTGTGTAGGGTGGTACCTTGTAGTATTGTCCTCCGTAAATCAATTGGAATGTGTAATTGCCAAGTGAAGAGGGAGTGTACGTGGTGAATGTACCGCCGGTTAGGTCTGAAGTGAATGGACCCAGTGTTGAAGTTGTTCCAGCAGGGGTTGTAACCTTAATTGTCATGTTCGTGGCGACTTCACTGGATGCCAGTGGTACTGCAAGCCAAAAGTTAACTGTCACGGTTTGTCCGACACCGCATGGGTTAGGGGCAACGTTGCAGAAGGATATCGTTGGAATGTTAATTTGTCCATGTGCCGTTGATAGTGCTGTTGAAGCTCCGATTACTGTTATCATAAGCATCGAAATTACGATTGCTGCAATTTTGTTTTTTACCATTTTCATTTTCTTTTTCATCCTTTTACTTTATATTTTGTCGAGCAATAGGTTGCTCAACGAGTCCCTTCGTCGATAGGGTATTTAAAACTTATGCGGAACGTCCGCTGAGTGTCCGCTTTTTGAAGTGTAGCCTTGATTTCGTTTCTTTTTTGTTCCATAAGCGATCGAAAAAACTCTTGTCGTTTTCTTGGAATTAGTTCAAATTGAGATTTTTGCGTGTAGAACCGGCAGCTTTACCCATCTTTTTTCGCGTCTAATAGATGTGAGACTTGATCCGACTTTCAGCAGAAGTTGAAAAAAGACGCAATTGTTTGTTCGGCTACTGGTATCAGTGTCGAAAAAACTGGAGCATCGGAAGTTAAATTTTGTGTTGATTAGAATAAAAAAAATAAAAAAGGGAAAGTGTTTTTGTTTTGTTTTTTAGCTCATGGATGTTTTCTTGTGACGAGAATTGCGAGTACAGCGCCGATAATAACTATCACGATGATGATTGCGATGCCTATGTACATTAGCGTGCTTTGTGTGGCGACGCCGCTGAGTGGTGTTGCTGTTGGTGCTGCTGTTGGTTCTGGTGAACCGGCGAAGAAGTGCGCTGTGGCTGCTGATCCGTAGTATCCATTAGTGCCTGCGAAGACTGCGTATACTGTGTAGTTGCCTGCAATGTCAGGTGTCCAAGTTAAGCCGTAAGTTCCGCTTGCATCAGATGTAGTTGTGCCTATCGATCGATAGTTGTTGTTGCTGTCGAGGACGTATATGTTAACTGGAACGCCTGTCAAGTTGTGTGGCATTGGCTGCTGTTCGTAAGCGGCTTCCATCAATCCGCTCATGCTATCGTCTGATACGCAAGGCAGACCGTTGGGGAAGTTTGCTGCGACTGCTGGTTGTGATGCGCCTGCGGATATGTCTGTGACTGTGCCGCTGATGGTTATTGGTGTTTTTGTTGTTACGCCGACTGAAGGTGCGTTGACTGTTGTTTTGCTAGGTCCTTGTGCGTAAGCGTAGACTTGTCCGTCGTATGCGTTGATGGTTGTCATGACGCCGTATGCAACTGCCGTTGCTGTGTCGTCAAAGCCTAAGTTGCTCCAGAGCAGTTTTCCTGTGTTGCCGTCGAATGCTAGTTCGTGTGCGCCGTGGAACAGCGGTGGGTCGTATTCGTGTCCTTCAGAGAGGTAAAGAACAGTGTTTGCGCCTTGTCCAGCTAGAGCTTCATCTGAGAAGACCCATAGTGGATAAGTTCCGTAAGGTGATTCGGTTCCTGCTGGACCGTGAAGTTGGTATGTGCTCCATGACCAAATGATTGCGCCGTTGGTTATGTTTAGTGCCCACACGTCGCCGCCTAAAGCCCAAACGTATAATACGCCTGAGGTCGCATCTGGGACGGTTTCGAAGTCAAATGAGTCGTAGGGGTTCGGCATGTTGCCGTCTGCCATTGGAACGTTCAGGTTGCTTGTCCATACTGATTTGCCTGTGTCAACGTTGAAGCCTTCCGCCACGTATGAGTTCTGGTTGATTTCCACGTAGATTCCGTCGGCCAATGATGGTGTGTTGCTTAGTCTGGTATATGCCGGGTTGAGCATCGGTGTATCAGCGCTTGTGCGGTTGTATATCCATTCCATGTGTCCGTCTTTCGTGCTGAAGCCTGCTTCTACTTGGTATCCTCTTTGCTCTGCGACTGAAACGGTTCCGGTTGATGTGACTATGGTGTTTTGTCCCCATACGCTGAAGCCGAAGCCGCCTCCAGTTAGGCCTGATACGAGTGCGCCGTTGAGGTATGCGCCCATTGGGTTAGACCACATGACTCCGTTCTTCCAGAGGAACGCTTGGTTCAGAGAGAAGCCGAAGTTGAACGCGGCATTGAAGTTCAAGGCAAGACTCAAGTTCCAAAGGTACAGGTTGGGTCCTAAAGTCGAGTTCACAACGACAGTATGAGTAGTTGTCACGGTTCCAAGCAGCGCGGTTCCAGCCCATGTTACGGTCATGGATCCAGCAGTGCTGTTTGTGCCGTAGCCGATGATGTTTCCGTGTGCGTCTTCACCTAAGTATCCTGGGGCTGATCCGTTGACGACTGCACAGAGGAATTGCCCTGTTAAGCCGTCATAGATGTTGAATTCAGTTCCAGTGTTGTGCCAGCTTGGTGCCATTCCGCCTGTCTCGCTCGCTAACAATGCGCCTGTTGTGATGATGAATGGTCCGGTGACCCCGTATTGGTTGATGTTTTCGAAGTCAGTGACCATGCCGCATCTCAGAGTGCTTGTTGTGTTGATGACCCATAGGGTTTTGCCGCTGAAGAGGTCAATTGCGATGATTCCTTGTTTGCTGCTTGTACTGCTAGTGTACCATGTTGAGTATTCTACTCCGTTGATTATGACTGGGGCATATTTGGGTTCATACTGTGAGGTTACCCAGTAACTGCTGAATTGTTCGCTGCCGCCTAGTTCGCCGCCTGCTACTCCGCCTCCGCAATATTGTTTTGTCCAGAGGATGTGGGCGGATTTGGGTGTTTGTGTGTACGGGTTATAGTTGCCTGTAAAGTTGTAGCCTCCAGTTGCTGCGAATGTGTTTGCTGCAAAGCCCAACCATGAGCCTGTTATTGCAGACCAAAGTTGGACGTTTTCGGCGTTAACTGGTGTTTGCCAGTAGTTTGTCGGAAGCGGTGTATCTGGTAAGCCGCCTCTTGGTTCGTTTGTCACTAGGAGTGTGGTTTTTTCACTTGTGCTTCCTTGGTTATAGTATATACTGCTGGTTCCTGTGTATTGCTGTCCACCATAAACCATCCAGAATGTGTAGTTGCCGACTGTGCTTGGAGTGTATGTAGTGAATGTGCCGCCTGTTAAGTCTGCAGTGAAGTTCCCTAAGGTGGATGTTACTCCCGCTGGGGTGGTGACGAAAACTTGCAGACCTTTTGCGTGTTCGCTGTCAAACATGGGGTCTGCGAGCCAGAAGCCAATGGTGACTATTTGTCCGACTCCGCATGGATTAGGTGCAACGTTGCAATAGGCTAATGTTGGAACAAGGACGCTGCCTGTGGTCTGTGCATGTGCGCTCGGTGCCATCATTGCTGATGAGCCCATAATGAATATCATTACGATCGAAATGGCTATAGCTGCAATTTTGTTTTTTGTGTTTTTCATTTTCTTTTTTCTTCCTTTATTTTGTGTTTTTTTTTGATTGAACATAAGCATATTAGCTGTTGTCCAATCAGCCCCATTTTGCCATTACTTAGTATTTAAAATCTTCCGTAAGACGCCAATGCAAATTGTACACTTGTGCAATGAAGCCCTTGATTTGTCGATTTCTATGTGAAAAATTGTCGGATTCGAGTCCTCTCAAAAATGCAGGGCTAAACATTAGCTCTTAATCGGCAGGCAAAATTCACCCCAAGTGCAATTCAAGTTTCACAAAATCAGACTGAAAACCTTCTGTTCCTTCAAGCTGGCTGCTGTTGCGAGATGCAATGAATCGCGCCAAACCCGCAGATTAGGTCGGTGCAGTTTACCCCAACAACCTTTCTTTTAGGAAAGAGTTTCTGAAGGATAGCTGTTGCAACTTTATCGTTTTCACTTTCAAAAGTCGGGACTAAAACTGTTTTGTTGCCTATGTAAAAGTTCGTATAACTTGCAGGCAGCCTCTTCCCCTCGTAGGAGACGTTTCCCGGCATGGGCAGCTTGATAACCTTCAGCTTCTTCCCATTCTGGTCGGTTGATTGACAAAGCAATTCGTAGTTTTGTCTTAGAGCTTCACTGTTCTCATCGTCTCCATCGTCGTAGCCGACTACAACTTTGGTTGAATTAACGAACCGTGCTAAGTCGTCAACGTGGCCGTCGGTGTCATCTCCAGCTATGCCGTTCTCCAACCAAATTATGTGAGTGACGCCCAAATAGTCTTTCAGGAACTTTTCGATTTCTTCTTTGTTAAGGCAAGGGTTCCTATTCTTGTTTAGGAGGCATTGTTCAGTGGTTAGTAGAGTTCCTTTTCCGTTAACGTCAATGGAGCCTCCTTCCAGAACAATTCCGGGCTCAAAACACCGCAGCCCCATAAACTTGTTAATCTCATGCGGTACCTGTGCATCTTTCATGAGCTCCTCGTATTTTTCACCCCAAGAATTAAAAGTCCAATGCACCATCGCCAAATCATCGTGCCGTTTGACAAAAATGGGGCCGTAATCGCGGAACCACACGTCAGCGTAACCAAACTCAAAAAACCTTACCTGATTCAGGTCAACCTTATTGTTTTGAAGTAATTTGGATACTCTTTGCTTCATGCACTGGTCTTTGACAAAAAGATCCACGCGCTCGTCTTTATGGAGCAAGCTGATTATTTGAACAAAGGTTTCTTCAACCTTCTTAACGCCAGAAGTAAATGTTGTTGGGTCATGCGGCCAAGCAAGCCAGACTGCCTTATGTCTAGACCATTCAGCAGGCATGCGATACCCAAGTTCACGTGGAGTCTTCTCCTCAACAGCTTTCGCAGGATTCATCACTCAGGTGTCCCCCACAAGCTCTCCGTAAGTTTCAGGTCGCCTATTTCGAAGGAAACCCCACCCCTCCTGAATCCGCTTGTTTTTTGCAAGATCCACCTCAACAACCAAGGTTTCCTCTGCCACGCTGCTTGCTTCTTTAAGCATTATGCCGAAGGAGTCACATACAAACGAACCGCCCCAAAACTCGAGTTGCCCCTCCGCACCTACCCGATTTGCTGCGGCAACATGGATCCCGTTCGAGATGGCGTGCCCGCGTTGCACTGTCTTCCAAGCGTCGTGCCAGTCTCCGCCAGATGAGCCCTCTCCTTTAATGTAGCCAATGGCTGTGGGGTAGAAGAGGATTTCTGCACCTTTCAAGGCGTTGATTCTTGCAGGCTCAGGAAACCATTGATCATAACAAATCAAAACTCCTAAGCGGGCGTAACGTGTTTCGAAAACAGGGTAGCCTGTGTCACCTGCTTCAAAAAAGTTTTTTTCGTAAAACAGGGGGTCAAACGGCACATGTATTTTGCGGTAGACGCCTAAGGTTTTCCCGTCTGCATCAATTACGACGGCTGAATTGTAGTGTTTCCCGTTTGAAGCCTTCTCAAAAATAGCCGCAATAATAACCGCGCTGTTCTTCTTTGCGAGCGCGGAGAAAGTCTTCGTGGTTTCTCCGGGAACTGTTTCAGCAAGGTAACTGACGTCTAGTTTTTCATCTTGTGGAAAATACTTTGTTCTGTAAAGTTCTGGCAGGCAGATGATTTGAGCGCCCTTCCTTGATGCTTCCTCAACTTTTTCAACGGTCCTTCTCATGTTATCGGCTATGTCGCTTGAGAGAGCAGTTTGAATTAGCCCAACCTTGACTATTTTTGCATCCTGTGGCTTAGAGGCGCTCGAAGCTTTAACCATCCTTTTTCCTTAATCGCAAATATGTGAGTTTTGAAGGTAATAACTTTTCTGAAGCAAAGCCTATGAAAACTTTTCATTTCAAATTTTTCTTTTATTTTATCGAAGAACAGAAGTTTTCTTAGGCCGATTTAGAGGAGGATCTGTAATACCATACCGTAAAAATGTTGAGCCATTAGTTCATGAGTGGGAAGTCTGGGTTTAGTGGTTCAATGACAGCCGCTTTTGACTTTCCTCGTGAGTTTAAAGAAAAGGAGCAATGTCACTGAAACGACCAAAGCGATTGATAAAAGAAGAGTTTGGAACTCGGGGATTGTGCTGGTTGGTGTGGGCGAACTTGTGGAGGACGCATACGTTGGCAGGGAGGGTGTCGTGGTAGGCGTGTTGGAAGTTGGAGACGGAGAGGTGCTCGGCGGCGCGGTTGGAGTTGGCGAGGAGATTGGTGTTGGTTGCGAGAAACTTTGAAAAGCCACGGTAACAGGTCTTGCGGTTCCATCTTGGTTGAATAATCCATCATCCAAAGTGAAAAGGAAAACACCATTACTGGTGTAGTATTCTGAGAGACCGACGAGTTTGAACCAGAAGATTGCTCGGGTGAATGAGAAACTTGAAAGGAAGGTGAAGGTTTGGGTTAGGAACGCGGCCTGTTTCTCCAGTGAATTGCCGATTATAGGTGGTATCGAGTCGTTAGGCGGACTGTCGATGGGTTCTCCGGTTTCTGTGAACCAGATTGGCTTGCCCGTTAATTGTTCGTACTCGTTGATGTATCCGTTCCATATTTGTTGAAGCGTGTTTTTCGAGGTTACGCCGTTGTAGGTGACGGTTTCGTTTGGTAACCATGCTCCGCCTGTGTTGTCTCCGTAGATATGAAGTGAAATGGCGTCGCAATAGTTTGCGCCTCCGTCTGCCCAAACTTGCGCTGCAAGCTGGTAAGAAGCATCTTGGAAGCTTCCTGAATTGTAGAGCGCTAAGTTACCCGGGACAAAAATGTCTTGGCCCCCAAGAGCTATGACAGTGTCTGAAGGATTGTGCTGCTTGACAATTCCGTAGGCATCCTTCAGAATGTTGAAGTAAGCAAGCGAAAGACTTCCGCTAGCAAGGTAACCCGAGTTGTACTGAGTTTGTCCGCTTAAGACTTCATTTCCGACCTCCCAAACATGAACGTTCGGGAAATCGTTAACTACCGTAGTAACGTAGGTGTCCCACTGTGGCAGGGTCCAGTTTGTTCCATAGAGATCGGTTACAGCTAAAATGTCAAGCCTAAGCTCCCAATTGTACCCATATCCTTCGTACTGATTAAACAACCGCGTGAAATTCGCCGAGTGAACTGGGTCCACAAACGCTGCCTCTCTGAGCCAGTTAACGCTATACTGCGGTGGAATGCTAGGGTCAAAAGCGAATGCGAAATCATCGATTGGAGGACGCATCTGTGCTAAATTTGCGCCATAGGCAATTTGGCTGGGTGCGGCTGCAAACACGACATTATGGCTGTTTGGAATAACAAGGATCAATAACAGAATAATCGCAAAACTCAAAGTTGATATGCGTACCCGCATGTCATCCATAAACCAGAATCAAGCTGTTTAGCTTTAAAAGCCTTCGTGACGAATCCATGTTGGCTGAAACCAAATGGTTAATTTCTTGTCTTCCCAATAGTTTATTGGTCAGGTTTCTTTTGGGTAAACCGCAAGGCGCCACACTTAAACCACAGCTTACGTTGTTTGATGCCGTAGTTACTGGTCTCGCAGCGATTCTCGGTGCAGGCATATTCACAGTTATAGCCCCTGCAACAGGACTGGCTGGTCCCGCAATCCTTGTTTCTTTCGGCATCGCCGCATTCGTTGCATTTTGTAATGTGTCCTCTTCCATTCAGTTGGCGGCTGTTTTCCCCCGTTCAGGTGGCACCTACGAGTTTGGAAGACGCATGCTTGGCAACTGGTGGGGTTTCATCGCAGGCTGGATGTTCCTTTTAGCGAACACTGTTGGACCAGGCGTAAGCGCACTAGCATTCGGCAGCTACCTTCATGCAGTTTGGCCCGTCATTCCATTTCACGGAGCAGCAATCGGCGCCGCAGCGGTTATGGTCATTCTCGACGCAACTGGGATTCATAGGTCCGTACGCATCACAGGTGTTATTGTCATTTTATCCATCGCTTCCCTACTAACTGTCATCGTGATCGGTATCCCATCAGCTCACTTAGGAAATCTTTTGCCGTTTGCCCCTGGCGGAGTTATTGGGGTTCTACGTGCCACGGGTTTGCTTTTCTTTGCCTACACTGGATATAGCCGAATCGCAACGCTGGTTGAGGAAGTGAAAAATCCGAAACGAACCATCCCTCGAGCCTCTTTGATAGCACTTGGAGGCGTCACCTTCCTTTACTTGTTCGTGGTTGGAACGGCAATCGCTGTTTTGGGAGCCTCGGGAGTGGCAAGTTCACCTTCACCTTTGGAAGCGATGATGATCGCTGTTGGAAGCGCTTTAGGTGTAGGTTTGGTCGCTG